>CEPZ01021654.1_pt1 | contig 43959 bp, 66 predicted proteins | sample 530461 | NCBI WGS metagenome assembly CEPZ01 (sample SAMEA2620106, study PRJEB7988) | marine metagenome | isolation source: saline water (ENVO:00002010), including
TAGTTTAATACGTCGCCAATATACAAAGTGTTTAAACTTGTGGTAATTCTGTACGTTGTGGTAGTAGCCTTCTGAAACTATATAGGTAACAGTCTGCCCGTGAAACGGCTCCCAACCTTCTCCCTCCGGAGTTAGGTTAGCCTCCAGCACAACAACCTCATAGTCAATGTCCACACAACACTCCTTAGCTATCTATATTATAATACACTGAGCCGCTGGTGTCAAGATCTTTTTTAAACTTTTCAACTACGTTACTATAGTCCGTGGTACTAACTATGATTGCTAATTCTTCTGTATATCCCATGATAAGGTCTTGTCGTTCCATGGGAACATTGCCTATGATTTCAATTAGATGTTTGACGGCTAGCTCGGCATTGATAATAAATTCTATTGCTTTTCTGCAAACCTGCATTGATGTAGATATGATACTATCACCCAAGGCTTCGAAGCATAAAAGCTTTGTACTGATTGATTCACAAGATATAACCATTTGTACCAATACAGGAGCGTCTGAGTGTGAGTAGTTTTTGCTCTCGCGAAGCAAAGCTTGGACCTTGAACTCTTCAAAACAAAATTGATTAATACTAGGATATTTTCGGCACACTTCAGATTGTATACCGGTAAACAAAGCGTCAACAAAACCTTTCCCAGTAGCACAAATATTTATTAATTCATTATTAATAGTATAGTTTGTAGTTATCTCAGTTAAACCGGCTTGTTCCCCGATGGTAACATGATCATCAAGGACAACGGCAACATAATTATTACCCAGTACAGACTTGATTCGTTTGGAAATTTTCCGCTGGTAAACTAATTCTTCGGGCTTCAAAATTTTGTTTCCTTTTTATATAGTAATTACTCATCGCTTTATAAATTAAACCAGTCAATATGAGAGCAGACACAACATCGGCAATATAATGTTGTTTAAGAAGCAGTGTACTTATTGTAATCATCACGGCCCACAATATAAAACAATATTTAAGTATTGGATATAACTTAGCTTTTTGGGTGTCGGCGGCAGTGAGCATCATTAAAAATGCGTATGAAACATGAGTTGATGGAAAGGTATTGTTTGCGCCGTCTATATTATAGGTCCACATCAAAAACTCCTCTGATAATGTCTGAGGGATCAGCTCTGGTCGCGGATAAAAAGAGGGTGCAATTATATGAAACAAACTATTGACCACCATCACAGCCAAAAAACTAGATATAACGGTGTATAACAATTGTTTGTTTTGAGTTAAGAACATAATTGTCACGACCATGACAATTGGCAGAGAATGATACACCCAAATTAATTCGGGCATTAGTGGCATATATGAATCTAGAGGCGTAAGAAAATTAATGCTATTTGTAGTAATAAAGTATTGAATCAGACCATACAACAAAACATTGATGAATCCTAAGATAGAAATCATCCATGCCTTTTGTCTAATAGACAACGTATAGCTCTCCTTTACTAATACGAATTGGTGCGAAAAGAATTACGCACCTACAATAAATAGGAAAGGTTCTTGATAAAAGAACAACTGTCTTGTTTTTAATTAAACTTTCGTTGAATTTCCTCAACAATATTAGATATATCGTCAATCATAGCATTTAAAAGTTGTGCTGTCGCCTCAATTGCTTGTTCTACAGCTTCGTCGGTCGGGTTACGTTTTGTTTCATATCGTCCAAAACCGGAGTATATATTTAACCGTAATGTATATACATCTTTTTGTTCATCATAATAAATATAGTTTTCGCCTGAAAAAACAACGTGGGTCATAACCTCTAATGGTTTAAGTGTAGTTTTACTGGTTTTATTAAACATTTTAGACCATTTAAGGAATATTTGTGTTATCTTATCAAGAGACTCTTTATCAGTATTTATATCTGGTATCTTAATATTTATTTGATATGTGCCGTTCGGATCCCGACTGGCCGATTGGATTTGTTGTTCTGCCCATGCGGTGGTGCCAGAAAATGGTATAATTTCTACCGGGCTTGTTTTGGCCAAACCCCTTAAAATGTGTTCAACACTAACCCTATATTCGAACTGTTGGGTCAAACCTAATTTATCCGCACTTGGTTGGTCTGTTTTAGAACCCAATCCACCTTGGGGAATATCTTTTGCAGTTTCTGTACCGCGTGCAAAAAAGCTTTTAAGAATCTCAGATGTATTTGAATCTTCTAGGCCTCCAACTAAGCTAAATATTTGATTAAGATCTGTTAACTGAACGTTGTGGTCCTTTAAATATTGAAACCCTGTTTTTAACGTTTTAATGGCATCTTGTTGTGAGAGTTGCAAAACCTTAATCATACGTTTACGGGCTTCTTTTGCAGCTTCAGAATGAGGTTGTATACCATAAAAACGCAATTCCGGAACAATTAAAGTACCACGAACATTGTTTTTATCTAATTTATCGAATACTTCAACATCTACGTCAGGATAATCAAATTCAAGAATAGAAAAATCAAATTCAACTTGTCGCCCCCTTAATCGAAAAAGTGGCTGAACACTGTCTGCAATTTTTCTTTGTTTATCGGCAAAAATTTCTTCACCAGTCTCAATTCGATCGGCAACCTTATTATATTGCGCTGACGTGATTGCGTAGGCAACCAACCCATGACCTTGGGCTTCAGCTAACGCACACTTAAAAAAGGATGAACCTTGTGAGTGGCACGATTGAATGTGTGGAAAATCTGACATTCTTACAACATCAATCGGGTGTCTAGAAATGACCAGTTTTAGATATTCAGAGGCCATTTCTTCTTTTATTTGCGGCCACTCTTTTATAAAAGTTTCAACTTGTTTTAACGCGGCGGGACGTCGGCCGATGGTTAATATATCATTAAGTTGTTCTACTTCATCTGAATAAATAGAATATGAATTCATGTTATTCATAAAAGCGCGGGATGCGGCGAGGCCGGGGGCGGATGCCGTCAAATATAATTGTACAACCTTTACTATAACTGCCAATAATTGATTATATAGCTCGGGCTCTTGTGTCGTCATATATGAATTCAAATATGTGTTTAACACATATACAACATCTGGTGCGTCTTGGGATTGGTTAAAAGTTAATTGAATATCGTCTTCACTAGCTTCTTTTGCGCCTGCTTTTATTCTGGCTGTAATTTCTTGTGGATCTGCGGATTTCAAGGTCTTTATTTCAATCCATCGTATCAGTCGAGCAAAAACAGGCATACTCATTCGGTTAATCAGATTTTCAGTATCAGATTGGTCGCCGTAATTAACACGCATATAGGTAACAACATTTTTATATAATCTACTTTTTTCTATAATATCAGCAGCCGCTCTGTGTAGCTTATCTATTTTTTTAGAAAGGTCAGCCAACTTTTGTAAATATTTACCAAGCTTAATTCGTTTTTGTTTATTTCTGTTGGTATATTTATTATGATATGTAATCAACAACATATCGGGATTTTCTGGATCTGGAGAATAATCTGTTAATCTTATAATCCAATTTTGAATCTTCTTTAGTTTGTCATTAGGTGCTTTTACACCTAAATCTTCTACAATTCGAAGTTTACCACCAAAGAATTTATTTAGGGCTGCATTTTGTACATTAAAATTATCCCACACATAATCTACCACGGCCTGATTTATTTCTAACAACAGAGGTGATTCTGGTCGTGGAGATTCTAATAGGGGTTTGTTTCTGTTTTTGCGCCAAGCATCGTGAAAGGTCATATACATTCCTTTAATTCATAATCAAATTTGAATTTAATTCTGACAAACTGGATTCGCAGGTGCTATAACTAACTTTACAGATTTCTATTATAAAGGCTTCATTCTTGGTCAAGGTATAAGTGTCATCACCTGTGTCATCATCAACTATGGTGCCGCGTTGCTCAATTTGTTCTAAAACTCTTAAAAGCTTTGAGGCAGTAGAATACATTTCCGTTAAAATCGACATTCTACCAATGCTCCAACGATTACAATACACGTATCCAATAATGAAATTACGTATTTCTTCTTCCATGTTGCTAGCTATGAATAGTTTTTGTTGTAATATAACGGCGGGCATTACTAGTATAGAGGTTTGTTCTTTTTCCATACTAGTAATTAGTTACAGTTATTTCTTTCGGCGGGTACCAAAACTACCGACCGGTCCTTCGAACCAAAAGTTTTTGTGTTTTTTCTTGTCTGTGGTGACAAGCAAATGAAAGCGGACGGTCTTTTTATTTTCAGAAGGTCGACGGATAGAAAGCAAAACTTGTTTGTTAAACTTTAAACCATATATTGATTGCTTGCGACGGATGCCGCGTTTGGAAGTTTTCTTTTTAGGTGGCGTATTAAGAAATTCTATACAATCATGAAAAAATATTTCCTCTGATTCAGCTTTATCATAATCTTTTACACCAGCTTCTAACTCAATCCAAACGGCCCACGTTTTTGTACCATAACCTTTTACGTTATTAAAATACCGATTACTATAACGTCCGTATTTCTTTTTGCCGGTTGCCTCAATATATGCTGGATTGTGTTGGTACATGGGAATTAATTTACACTTCACCATGGCCATCCTCGTTTGGAATTTCCTCGTCGGCAAATGCAAACAATTCGGTGCAGCCACCCAAGAGTCTAGGTGGAACATCGGGTTCGTGATATAGAACCATTGGAAAGGTTGGCCACCCAACAAACTCTTTGATACTGTTTCTGTGTTCTTCGGTCAATGCTGTTATATTAACAACCATGGTTGGCTCGTCATTTTTACTCAAGAGAGTTAAAGCCTTTTCACACCATGGACAATCATCTTTAATATATACTGTAAAATAATCTTCCATTTATGCTCCTAGTAGTTTTGTAAGTGTGTGAGGGGAACCAACAACATTAACTGTGGCACCGTGCATACCAACATTAAGCTGAATTGTTGAAAATTGAGTTCTTTCATCAAGTTCAATCAGGGCTGGACTATTGGCAATTACATCCTTAATTGTATCATTTTCAATGATTGACACAATCGAGTTTACATTGATATATTTTTCTCGCAATGTCGCATTTGAATGCGATCCGGTTATCTCGACAACTCTCATTAATTTGTTCACTATTAATCCTTTTTTATATATGATTCTGGTACAACTGCGTCGGCATTAACTTTCCATGTATGATTGGACCAATACACCAAACACTGAGAACTTGACTCATTGTATTCTAACATTAAACAAACAATTCTGTCAGTTAGCACTTTATATGTTGATTCGTTTGTCAACAATGCTCCCTGCCTAATTGTGATCTGACTCCCCGTCAGTTTGTTTAATATCGTGCTCTTTAGATTCTGTGTAATTGCCATTAATTATTTCTACATAGGATGCTAGCATGTTTTTAGTTTCTTGCAATAAACGAAGGCTTTCTTCGACCTTATTAATTGTATACTGTAAGTTTGCTAGCGCGAATGTCATTTCACCATCGACTAATATAATACGTGTGTTCCACGCCTGATGTCCACCAGCTTCAATCTCTATAATTGCTGCATCGATAGCTTTTATTAACTCGGTGGGAATCTTGTCTAGTTCAACAGCTTTGTTTAATTGTACTTTCATCCTACCTCCTATTATACTATAGTACGTACTAGTTGTCAACCTCTATTATTGCTTTGTTTGCAGTAATAAGAATACCGGCTGCGGACACAGCGTTTTCTAAAGCAATACGGGCCACTTTGGCCGGGTCAACAACACCGTGGTTAATCATATTTTCCACAGCACAGTCATTAATAAAATCGTAACCACCGGCATATGCTAGACTATCAGAAGAAGATAAATAGTTATTTCGTACAGTATTATAAGCCACATCGGGTGAAACTGCCGCATTAACACACATTTTTCTAAAAGGCGCTTGACACGCAACAAAAACAATATTTGCACCTAGGGCTAAGGTACCCTCTAAATTTAAGTTTTCTTTAGCTAGTTCGGCAGCGTGGAGTAAAAAGCTTCCACCGCCCGGTAAAATACCTTCTTCACGTGCTGCGGTGATGGCTTTGAGTGCATCATCTATTCTATGCTTCCGTTCGACCACATCAGCGTCCGTTAGACCACCAACGTTTACTACAGCCACACCACTAGACAGTCTGGTTATTCTATCTTGGATTCGTTCGCACTCAGGCATATCATCCGTTTGAACAATTTCTGCTCGGAGTGCTTCAATTCTTTCGTCTATCTGTTCAGGATCCATGGCTCCATCAACTATTAATGTAGTGTGCTTACCAACTTCCAATTTCTCTGATTCACCAAAATCTGTTAATTCAATTTTGGTTAGATCCGGGTGCGCCGCGCGCGTTAAAAAAGTTGCCCCACATGTTAAAGCTATATCTGATAATATATCATATCGTTCAGAACCAAAAAATGGAGCCTTAACACAGGCGACTTTCATCGTACCACGCATTGCATTTGTAATCAATGCTGCTAATGCTTGACCCTCTATGTTATCACAAAATATAACCAGCGGTCGTTGGGAGCGGGAAGCCATTGCTAATATCGGCATCATTTCATCTACAGTTGTGAGTGAATGATCGGTTACAACAATATTGGGTTTATCATATTTAACTAAGTGATTCTTTTCATCATTAATAAAGCGCGGGGAAGTATAACCAGCCGGGATGCGAAACCCTTCAACGAGAGAGAGGGAAGTCTGCGGTTGCCTACTCTCTTTGACTGATATTGAACCATATTTTCCCACCGCATTAATTGCCTGCACTAATATCTCTCCAATTTCAGAATCGCCGTTTGCTGAAATACATGCAATATTTTTAATCTCTTCCAACGAAGATATTTCTGCCGAATGTTTCTTAATTTGATCTACAATCTTTTGGCATGCCAAATCTATACCTCTACGAAGTTCAACTGGAGCGTGCCCAGCCACAACGTGTTTAAAAGCTTCACGAAGAATGGCACCGGCTAGGACGGTAGAGGTTGTGGTACCATCGCCAGCGTCGATGTTCGTACGTATGGCTGCTTGTTTAATTAATATAGCTGCGGCGTTTTCAGATGGGTTTGATAATTGACAGAATTTGGCGACCGTAACACCATCTTTGGTAATTACCGGTAACTGGCCCTTTCGTTGCAGTAACACATTATTGCCTTTAGGGCCTAGGGTTTCGGAGACAACCGACACTAATTCTTCGACTCCGCGCGCAATGCTTTCACGAAGCTCTTGGTCACTAAAATATAATTGGTTCATTTTTCCTCTTAGTCGGTGGCGCTATCGACGTTGTTCTTTAATTCTACCGCATTTTGCGAAGCTTTTAAAGCATATTGTCGTCTAGTCGCAATATCACCCTCGGCAGTGCCTAAGAAGTATTTATTAATATTATCGGTTAACTGTGCTAATTCATTATATATAGGAATTAAATTAGATTGCAGCAACCCGGCATAATTATTTGCCACAGCATATATTTTTTCTTGAGACAAATCAATAGCACCGATTTCAACACTATTTCTACTAGCATAATCAGAAGCGATGTGGAATTGCAAAGATTTCTGATAACCCGGGCTAGCCTCTAAAGCCTTAATGAACTCATCATGTGATCCGCTGTTAGCTAGACCCAATAAAACTTCGAATTCTTCTTGATTTCCATACAAATGTTTACCAGAAGCGGACAGTCTTTTAAATGCGTCTTCTTCATCACCCAAACTGTAAAATACTGTATATCGACGGTCAGGTGCAATCTTATGATTTTTAGCAACCGTTCGACCGGTTTGTACGTCAATAATTTTGGTTACTTTAAGAGTTACTTCACCCTCATCCGGATCGTCATGTTTTAGCCAACGTTCGCCAGTCTCTGCATCTGTCCATAATTCTTCAAGATCTGACCCACTCATTTCTAAATCATCTATGATCTCGGCAGCTTTTTCGGACCTCCAAGCAAATCCAATCCAATCTAAGAAATTCTCTTTTGTAATCGTAAATTCTAAAAATCTCATGATATCGTTTGATTCTTTACGTACCGTCAGATATACCACGTGATCATAACTTTTAAAGTGATTAACCAAATTTTTGAAGCTGCCTTCAATTGTAGTTTTGGGGGACAGTAGTTTTAGACTATATTGTATAGCCTCGCCGCCGTCGCCGATAGTTAGCGCCACGTCGGTGATAGGTTTTCCTACTTGTCCTTCGGCATCTTCAGCGTCAGTAATTTGTACAGAACCTTTACCAATAATACCAGCCAAAAAACCTTCGAACAAAAATCCAGATACCGACTCAGTATATTCCACAACAATGCTTCTGAGACAGTCCATAAAAATTAGAGTGGAAAAGATTGTTGCAAGATCTGCTGTTTCATCAAACTCACAAATACGGTTAATGTTTTGAATCTTTTCTTCAATGGAATCACCACCAACGTTTCTTGTAAGTTGCTCAATTAAGGATCGATCTTTGTTGTTAACCTTACCCCACAACTCAGTAATTTTAATTGTAGGTAAAGTAATATCAATCTTATCTACATCAGCTTGGATATCTTCAAAAAGTGGGGATAATTCGATTAATTGTTGCTCGATCAATGCATTCAATTCTTTTAAACCGGCAACTTCGGTATTAAAGAGTTTCTTTTGAAAGAATTTGTTGGTTAAATTAGATGGAGTATTCATATTACTAATTAGTGTTTAATCTCACATAATTGCATCTGCAATCCCCCATTCAACTGCTTCTTCTGCAGAAAAATAAACATTCCCACTGGTCTTAAGCATTTTTCGTAATTGTTTCTCTTCAAACTTTGTTTCACGACACATCATTTTAATATGCATATCTTGCATGATTTGCATTTCTTTCATTTCGTTTTTAATATCATGGATAGTACCAACATGACCACCGGCTACACTGTGCATCATAACACGGCAATTCTCTGAAATGTGTCTTTTACCTTTGGTTCCAGCGGCCAGAATGAGAACACCCGCAGACATAACCTTTCCGATTCCATATGTGCTTACTTGATTTTCTTTTTCAATCTTTTTAAGTACATCGTAAATTGCAAACATATCAGAAGCAGAACCACCCGGTGTGTTAATATATAAATCGAATGGGCGGCGAGCCAAATACACTGCGTCTGGTTCTTCAGGATCCGGTTCAACCGGTTCCACCTCAATAGGATCATTCATAAACAACATAGCTGAGATTAAATCTGAAGCTGTGTCTTCGTTAACTTCTCCATATAAGGCAACTGCCCGGGTTTGTCCGGACGTATCAAAATCAGTCATATAACCTCTTATTTCTTTTTCTTAGTTTTAGTTTTCTTGGCTTGTTTTCCCATCTTGGGATATTTGAGCGTACTACCTTTTTGGTTGACGGCGTTGAGTTTAAACATATCAACACCTTTTCCCCACAACACCCACTCATCCCGGGAATTGAAGTTCTTAGAAAAAATCAACAGATATTCTTGTTTTCCAGAAACACCTTCGCCGGTTAAACTCCAATCATCCATAAACTTTATAACTTTGTTATAATTTCGTTTACCTTTAATTTTATTAATTTGTACACAATAATTCGTGTCACCCTGACACCATGTTTCACCATACATTATCATTATTCCTCCACCGATCCCGGTTCTAATTTGATAATATCAAAATCATTAGAGGCTTCGCGAATATCGATATCTATTTGTTCTGTAATATATAAATCAATAACCTTTTCAACCTTACGGTTATCAATACTGGTTGATTCTCTGAGTTTATTGACAAAATTTAAGAATCGTTTGACCTTAAATGCTTTGTCGGCATGGGCCACGATAAAATCATCGTCCCACTCAATTAACCCCTTGTTTTTGATCCACTTATACATTATACTATGATTACTTTGTTTGCTCATGGTTCTCCATTTCTATTATGGCGTTATATAAAATCGTTTGTCCACCTAGTTTGACACCGGCCTCCAAAATATACTTAGCATAGTCATCACTCAAAATGACCTTTCTAGCTATAGCTTGATATTCAGGCGGGAGGTCATACAGGCTTTTTTCTAATCCAGAATACACGTGTAAAACGGCAGTTTCTGTAAGGTTTACAAGGAGTTCTGTGTTAGCTTCAGAAACACCAGTCTTGGTGTAAAATTCTTTTTGCTGCTCGGCTAAATCTACTGTAGCTTTGAGCAAAAAGACTGTCATTTTAAGTATTAATTTATATGTACGTAAAAAGAAAGAAAGATCCCTCTTAATATGTAATAAGTAAGATAAGAATTTGTAAGAGGCTACGCCCCCAAAAAACAAAAGAAATTCGTACATGCCACCTTTAAGGTGAGAAGAGATTAGTTACTTTGGATAGCTGCTAGAATACGCTTGGTTACGCGCTTGGTAATCTCGTTGACAATCTTATTATCATCGAGCACCTTAATGTTCGCGTCCTTAAGTGCTTCAGCTAAACCTTCTAGTTCTTCATCACCACTATCATCATAACCCATTTCGTCGCCCATGTCAAGACTTTCTTCGTCTTCAGGTGCGATTTCTTCACCACCCAAGTCGTCGCCAAGATCGCCTTCTAGATCATCAGCGCCTAGACTATCACTAGTTACATCAACTTCAACACCGGTATGTGTTGCAATAGCTGCAGCAATATCATCGACTAATGCGGTTACGTCTTCTTCACTCATACTAACGTCGCCGCCGCCCAAATCATCTATCGGGGCCTCGTCATCCATCGGTAATTCGTCATCCATTGGAGCTTCGTCATCCATTGGTAGCTCGTCGCCACCGCCTAATTCGCCCCCTAGCTCGTCTTCTTCAGCAGGAGGTAATCCTTCCATTTCCTGCAGGAAGTTTTTAGAAACACCCTCGTTGATCTTGGCTAGTTTGTGCCAGCGGGCAACAGTTGTTTCGTTTAATAATTTACTCATTTTTACGAATCTCCTTGTAAATTCGGTTTACGTTAATAAATAGTGTTTAAAAGGTTAAAAACCCCATTGAAAGTTTAACGTTTTGCCATCTTCCTTAAAGCATCGTCCTGAATTTGTTTGATTCTAACGGCGGATCGCTTTAATCTTTTTCCTATCTCTTCTAGCGTTAACACATTGTTTTTCTTAACTGCAATTAGTGTACAGTTTTGGTCTTCTTCATATTCTATATGTAATCGACATTCGCTAATTTGACAGGGAGTCTTATATTTCATGCATTCTTTGGCGCACCCAATCATAAGCTATTTTCCTTTTCTATTATATCGAATAGCTCCCGCTTTTCGTCCTCAGTAATATTAAAATCTTCCCAAATCTCTGCACCCTTGGCTGCTTCTTTTTGAGTAATTTTACGTTTGATCTTCGAATTTCTATGTTGTATTTCTTTAGCGGTTTCAATATATTTTCTAATATTTGGATCGCCGCTAACATAACCGTATACCATTAATCTTAGAAACTCAGGTATTGATAATTTATCATATTTAACTGCTGCAGCCAACTGTAAGTGTCGGCCTTCTAGCTCTTCAAAAGATATTTGTTTGGTTGTCGGTTTAACTTCTGGCATATATATGTGTTGAGCTTTCAAACTGGCCAGCGGATGTTTGCTGAATCATTTGTGCTTTGGTTTGAAATTCTGATATGGTCCGTGCGCCAGAGTATGAAAAACCCGAGCGAATACCCTTAGCTAAGGATTTCAATATGTTGCCCACAGAGCCCTTGTAAGGCACCAGAGTAGCGACCCCTTCCTCTGAGCCGACATAGCCTCTCCAAGCGTTCTGTGCGTCGGCAGAGGCCATCCCTCGATACTCTTTCATAACGCCTTGGCCTGTATCGATCTTATGGCCCGGGGCCTCGTCTGTACCTGCAAGCATCGAGCCAAGCATGACCAGATCGGCCCCTGCTGCCATAGCTTTTACAACGTCTCCGCTAGTCTTGATGCCGCCATCGGCAATAATGAGTGGACCGGGTTTCAGACGTGTTTCAAAAGGATTCGGTTCGCTCCAATGATTAATTGTTGTTCTGCTGGCTTTAATATCTAACAGACTTTGTAATGTCGGTATACCATGACCGGTTTTAATTCTGGTTGAACATATGCTTCCACCGCCAATTCCGACACGAACCATATCAACGCCCGCTTCTGCAAGAAATTTATAACCTTCTGCTGTAGCTATATTGCCCGCTATTATATATGCGTCCACACTTTTTAAAAATTGAATGACCTCTAAAACATTGGTGTGATGGCCGTGAGCCACATCAATACAAAATAGTAAACAGCCTTCTTTTCTTAAGGCTGATATTCTTTCTTTAAAATCGCCCGTGACACCAACCGCGCAGCCGGGATAGGCGTTTGATTTTGAGCAGCGTTTATAAGCTTCTGTTTGTTCCTCGACGGTACAATATCGATGTAATATCCCCAGCCCACCGGCATGTTCGATTGCTATGGCCATATCGATCCACGTTACTGTATCCATTGGACTAGAAAGAATAGGTAAGGTTAAATCATATTCAACACCGATATCAAAACCTATATCAATTTCTTGTCTAGATTTAATATCTGAATATTGTGGGATGATTAACACATCATCGTAACTTAATGCTTGTTTAAGCATTTGATCCTATACGCCACATGTGTATGTTGTTATCAAAAAAGATTGTCTCCCAATTTGTTGTGGCCTTCCGTGCTTCATTTTCAGTAATAAAGACTCTTTCGTCAGTAACTGTATCTGGTGTTGTTTCAAATTGTTGAATTAATCGCTCGATATACCAGCGGGCTTTCTTTAAATCTTCTAGTGGTTTGCCTTTGTGTTTGTGTCTCGCAATATATTTGATAGCGTTACCATCATTAAAACCCAAATTCCAATCTTCGATAACATCGATTACTTCATATTTCCCAGTATTATAGTGACTCGGATGGTTTACTGTTTCTTTTTTGCATGTACATTTATAATTATCACACGTGCTACACTCAAACGCTGCCATCTGTGCCCCCCATTAAATCCATTCCCTTCTTAAGAGAATCAATAAACCAAGCTTCAAACTTTTCTTGGTCAAACTCTTCCAATTCTTGGTCTTCGATCCACCAATCATAAAACTCATCAGAAGCATCAAACACTATGGTTGCGGTACCATCTTCATGTTCAATTACTTCCTCCACGTTGATCTTGAAGTTTATGTTCTGTTCTTTCTCGGAAGTCATTTAAAATCTCCTGTGCTTTTTCCCAGCATTCCGGACAATATAATCGTACAATTTTCTTATCATTGTACACCACTGTATACCATGATTGTACCATAACTTTATCCTGTTTGTCAAATGGTTTTTCGCATGTTAGGCATTTATCTGGCAGTTTATCGAACATGTTCATTTTTATTGATACTTCACGCTCAAGACGTTTTTTATCCTTGGCTGCGTTTTTACGAGCCAATCTCCTACTTAATTTTTTTGTCATTTTTCCTCTTAATTAAGAAACTTTTTCCACGCATTATAAAGGTTTCGATAATTACCTCGGCGCTTATTTTCGGTTAATGATTCTTTTTCTTGTGCTGGTAGGTTAATTGTTATACTAGCGTTTACTAATATTTCAAACATTGATTGTAACATTGTTTTTGTTTCGTTATCATTAACAAATTTTAATAATGCCATTGAAGTTTTGGGGATTAATTCAATACCCTCTTCTGTTTTTTTAAATTCTCCAATTCTAAAAGTTAGGCGCGCGTATATTTCATGTAAATCATATGGTGTAATACGTAAACTAACGATTACAGGATTATTATATTTTGTATGGTCTTTCTCGCCAAACATATCAGTTTGTGGAGAATCTTTACCAAACATATCGATTTGTTTACTATCTGCGGTTGTTAAACTGGCTGCTAATTTTTGGTAATATGCTGTTACTGATTTAGCGACAGTCTGATTCATTTCTGGACCGGCTGGCAAAATATTTTTTGGGCCAAAACCAAAAGGTGTAAAATCTTTGACGTCAATTCTTTTTTTAAGGGTCGCGTAAAATGCATCATAATCAAACTCTAATGTTTTCTGTGCGTATATTGCGTGACCGTCGACAACGATATCAAAATTATTTAATTCAGACTTAAGTGTTTTTATTTTAGTTTCAATTGCCTCGGTAGCTGCAGTTCGTAAAAGATTTTGATCTTCTAATTCTTCTACAATGCTTTCAAATAACCCGGGCACATCGTTGTCTACCGTGGTGGCATAACTAAAAAATTCATCTAGTTGTTCACTAATATCTCCACTTAGATCAAAATCACTCCAATCTATGGTGACCTCTCCATTATAAACCTCTATGTTATCCGGAGTAATATCCCAACCATAATCATTAATAATATTTGATAAATCATCATCGTAATCATAATCTTCTTCTAACCAGTCCAGATCTTCGAAAATCTCGGATTCAATTCGATAAGAAAGCGAGACATATATATAATGAGGGGGGGGAGGGTCTTCATCTAGATATTCTAAATTCCAACTAATATATTCTATTTCTTGGCTAAGTTTTGATTCCATTTCTGAAATTAAATCTTCCCAATTTGGACCGGGCGGGTTGTTCTCCACGTGGAACTCCATGGACGCTTCCAATTCACTGAAGATTTGTTCGACCCACTCGTACATACTTTCTATATCCTCCCAGCCATATGTTTCTTTAACAATTGAGTTATAGGCAGCAAGGAATTCGGAACCATATGCACTTTTAAGTTCTTCTGTGGTATTAATTATTGGTGCCGTATCATTATAAAAATCATCTGTTTTTGATATTATTTGTAATGCTTTTTTGTTTTTACTGGCGCGGATTAAATGTATGTGCAGCGCTGCTGATACTTCTTCTCTATCAGTGGAGTCGTCTTTTTCATCATATATATCTTTAAGACCATTATGATGATATTGAAACGCAAACTTTTGTAAATTACGTCGCGGTGGGTTGTTTTTTAATTCTAAGAAATAAAAAGCATTACCACCATTTTCATAATCATTCCAATAACCTTCATTATCACGTTCGGAAATACACCACTGTGCGCCTAAGCCATATAGGGCGCTGGCTCTATGTGATTCTGGACGGCGAATTATAATGTTATGGTCGCTATAGACTACTTCAACTTCGTTCTTTACCTGTTTGGCATATCTCTTTTCCATATCACGACGTTCAATTTCGTGCTCGGCCCCATCCCGCGCGGATTTCAAATCTTCTCTTGTCTTATAAGAAAAGATGTCTTTCTGATCATAAACTGCAGAATTGTCGTGGAAATGCATAATATTATCAATAAAATCTTCTGCATTGTTAATCATTGCAACTTTAGCTAGCCGTTTGCCACGTTCGGCTGCTACACCTTCAGGGTGACCTTGATCAAGGCTGCGTTCGTATGTTTCCCTACCTATACGTTCTAACTCTGATTTAAAATCTTTACCAAATACTTTAGTAAAATAGGGTAAATATTTATTGTTATCTGAAGGATCGTTCTGAATCATAGAATCGATATGTGTTTTTAAGAAAGGATATTTGTCATATGCGTCAGACTTTCTGGATTCGGATAAAAGTCGGTCTTCAACACCAGATGCCGCTCGCCATGAATTCAAAAAGGTTTTCATTTGCATGTAATAATTAGTGTTTAATCTCTTAATAAGGTAGAAATAGTTGGCCCGTGTATACCGGTCTGACCGGTAAAGGCAACAATCATCGAGGGAAAGGGTGCGGAATTTGTGTGGCCACTAAATTTGAGCCTGCCTTTGACAAAATATATATGGTCGGCCTTCATACAATACTCATGAAAATATCTGGTGTCGGTTCTCGAAGGTATTAAAAGCACTGCCATGGCCTTGCCATCTTTTGTCTCATCATAACATTTTTTTACCCAAGCTTTGATATCACTATATGGCGGGTTAACAAAAGCTGTTTCACCTTCCCACGATTGAGCCAACCCATCGGTTTCAATTGTATAATATTTCTCGCACTTATGATTTTCGTCAGAAGCGCAAGGATCTAAGGTAAAACCCCAATGACGATCTAATCTGCTAAATATATTTTGTGGAGTTGACCATTCGTCAGATTTAGACGAAAACATTGTTTGTGTTGTTTGTTTATTCATATAACAAGTATACTATAGTAAAAATAGAATTTAAACTACTAGTAACATTGCAATGACAGTTATTGTTGCGGCTGTAATGGCGGGCAAAAAAACAGATTTATACGTAAATTGCCTTATATCCAGTTCTAATTTAATTAACCTTTCTTCATATTTATCATCATGCATATTTTTATCCCGAGAGTATCTTCAGAAGCGATAGTCCAAAACTTACAACCAGCGCTACACCGGCTGACATAATGGAAGCTTTTGTTTTAAGGGTGGCCATGGCTATTTCTAATTCTCGCAGTCGTCGGCCGATATCTTGTTCTAACTTAAGCTCAAGCTTTTCAAACTTACTATCAATATTGTTTTGAATTTGTTTTGAAGCTTCAGTTAATTTTGGATCAAATGCTTTAATCCCTTCGTCTAGTCTTTCTAACTCGGTTAAAATTAACCGCCGCCACTCAGACCAATCACCATCATTATTCTTCGGCATCGATGGGCTCCTTGATCGGTCTTGCAATACCATAGGCTAAACCATCTTGATCAAAACCCCATGTATGCCATTCCAATTCTATATAATTACCATTTTTATGTTTATATCGATTTATGTGTTTAAATACAAATTTACCACCGGTGTTTGCGGCGTCAATGGATTCGTTATATAATTTTTCGCCGCCCGGTAAATCATCTGGATGACAAAATTTTTCCCAACTTTGATTTTCCATTTCATATGGTTCAAATCCTAAAATTTGTTTGCTAGACTGTGATATTTTAACAAATTTTCCACTAATATCTAAAATTGCTAAAAAATCGGGGCAAAAATCAAAAAACATGTGGAGTATTGTTTCTGTTTTAGTTAATTTTTCATTTAAAAATCGTAATTCAGTTAATTGATCCATTATATAATATATAGTTTGTTATTATTACAATTGTTCGTTATCCAAATTAAATTCTTTTTGATAGCTATCCCACTGCGCGTGTAAAAGGTGTGGGGCCTCTGCTGCTGAGTATTGTGTGTGCGGTCCTAGAAAATCTTTGATAATATCTTCTAGCCTTGATATGCGTAGTTTTAGATTACACCGCTTTTCTTCTAGTCGTTCACACTTACCGCAATGACATTCTGTCATACCAACATTTCCTCTAATTCTTCTTTGAAGCCTAAATCATACATAATCAAATCTAGATCATAACGTAATTGGACCAGATCAATTTCTTTAATCTCGCCCGTTTCATTATCAATACATTCAATTAATATTGGTTTCTTCTTTTCTTTTTTACTCATAAATGTTTTTCCAGCCATCATGTGGGAACGAAAACAACATGTTTTCACATTTACACTCATCGTAAAACGAATGAAAATCTCCATGTGGCATATCTTGTTGTGTGGCGCATTCGTTCGAACACTTTACCTCATTTGGTATTGCCCAAATGCCCACATATAACACAAAACATAAAAATATTGTGATAATTGTGCCAATTATTATCTTTTCCCATAAATGCATTTTATACTCCCGTACTTCCAAACCCACCGCTTCCACGGTCGGTGTCGTCTAATTCTTCCACGCTTTCAAATTCGCAGCAGTTAACTGCAATTAAAACACCTTGCGCAATTTTTTGCCCGGGCTTTAAATAACGTGTTTCTACTCCAATGTTATGGAGATTTATAAACACCTCCCCACGATAATCGGAATCAATTACGCATGCACCGACGATTAACTGTTGTTTGCTAGCGATACCTGATTTGTTTTTAATTTCCCACATGTATCCCGGGGGTACCGCAACAGTAATTCCAGTGGGAATTAATACGCTGGTTCGCGGGGGTATACCGAGTGCGCTGTAATCTTGTTCAAAACGTACAGTATTTTGTTCTCCATTAGGACAATAAAAAATGTCTGCTCCCGCATCACGGGAATGAGCCCTATCGGGCATTTTGGCTCCTTCACGGAGTAGTTTTACTTTCATTAACAACCTCCTTTAAGTTATTATTAAGCAAATCTTCAAATAAATGATCATCTATAGCTTGCGCCATGGCGTCAATGTGCGCAGTATTAATATTAACCGCAGTCACCGCTGGGTTGACTATCCATTTGGCCTTAAGTTTCCTTGATTTAGCAACAATTGGCATACTAACCATATTAATTTCTGGTATTTTAACATCTAACTGTTTCCACCAAGAAATTAATAATGTTTCAAACTCTGGTGTTAATTTGACCACACAGTCGTTGGCCATAAAGCTTTCACCAAAGTGGGCGACAATTTTATTCTGTTCGGCCAGTTTTGTACGCAACCAAGAAAATATAGCGCCCATTGCAGTAAAGGGCAAATAATGTTTAACACTAAAAATATGAGCCAGCGTTGGATCTGCTACTAAGTTTAAAAAGTTTTTAAGCTGCACGTTGGGATATTTTATTGGTTTAACTTCTTCCGCTAACTGCAGATGTAGAGTTTTAATTTTCTGTTCTGCCCACGTTTGTAAAAACTTAACACTGTCTTTTGATATTTTGTTATTATACAATTTCAAATATTTAGATACACGGAACGAATGAAGCTCATCTGGATACAGAGTATTAATTTGTAGAGTATCACACAATGCGGCATAATCAAAGTAGGACAATTGTTCATTGGGGTCGTAGGCAATTGCACAATTAAGTATATCAAAACTTGCAAGTACTCGTTTGGGATCGCCATGATCAATCATATCACCAACTAATTGTATATTAGGTCGAACAACCAAATGTTCCCCTGTTGATGGGTTTTTGAGCACAATAGAGGCGTTTATTGTTTTAGCATACCGACTGGTTTGTATTGTACTATTAACTAAACCACCACTAGTTTTAATTTTGGCCAGAGTCGTTTCATACCCTAACTTGGTACGAAAATATATATCAATATCAGGCAACTGTTGGTATGCTTCAATATTCGTGCGTTTCGCAAAAGGATCATTAACACTACCCATCCAATGCGCATTAAGAATATGATGTATAGTAATATACCGCGAATTAAAAGCTGCGAAAAACGAACCAGCGAGGACGGCACGACGCAAAATTCCACCCGCAATGAATCCACCATGTTCAGTAAGTATATCGGGTATTTGTGCCATGAAATGATCGAAGTCTGAAATTCTTTCACGAAAAAAGTCTGAGTTTGAAACATTAATATACATTTGTTACCTATGCAATAAGAGTTAATTGTCTCGCAATAGAACGTACACTGAATCCCCAATTATCATTGCGATCTAGTTTTCCAACGTAAAGTCTGTTGATATGAATTTTGTCTTTTGAGTGTACACCCCAACAACGAATGGTTGTTAGTTCACTAGTGTTGTCAAGCACGTTGACAATCCAATATTTCTTACCATTCTTGGTACGCTTCTCGATTACTTCTCTCGGAATAAACCATGCCATTCCTAGTTGATCTTCCCAATTACCAAGCGGGGGAATTCCTCGTTTCTCAAGCGCAGCGGACACATCATCACCTATAATCATATCATATGGGAACAGGCCTGTCAAGCTCGCAAGGAATTCTATTTTTTCATGTTTGCTAAATTCTCCTTCCGGAGCATACATTTCAATGTTTCTCTTTAGCCTTTTCATGGTTCTCGGGCTTGGTAAATCTACCACGCATGCGGACCAGAAATGTTTCAAACCAGTGAACCTCTCATCCACCAAACAACCTAGCGCTCCGGAGCGCGTGAGTGCATCGAGAGCCTTCTTATTCAGCTTTGAGTATACAATGTCATCATTAAACAACAACTCTTCTACAGAGGCAAAGGGACGATTGTTTTTAATTTGTAAGATTGCTGCATCACCCAAACCTTTAATGGAATTAAGTGGCTGGATTAATACTTTGTCATCGTCGGGATCGATTTCCCAATAGTGACCAGATTTATTAATGTCCACACCATTGATTTCAAAACCATGGCGGCGGGCAAGATTGATTGCGGTTTCTTTTCGTTTCTCTGGTTCTTTATCTAAGAAACTAACCATCCATTCGGTGGGATAATAGTTTAGAAGCCATGCACACTGATATGTCAACATGCTGTATGCAACGGCGTGTGATTTATTGAAGCCATACTTAGAGAACAACTCAAACTTTTTAAATAAAGATTCTGCTTGATCCTTAGTCATGCCTTTTTCGACACAACCTAGAACAAATTGTTTGTGATATTTCTCTAGCTTGGCCTTTTTGTCTGGTGCAAGGCCTGCGATGCCGGTTTTGATATCAATCTTAACCAAGATTTTACGCAACATATTACCATCATCGAGACTAATGTTTTTACCTAATTCGTGAGCCAATAGAGCGATTTGTTCCTGAAAGATTAAATATCCAAATGTTTCCTCTGTGTGTTTCTTATAACAACGAAGTGCTTCTCCGGTTAAATCACCGTAACTGATAACATTATTTCTCTTGGCCTTTACATACATTTTATCGACGTTTGCACCAAGCGGGCCGGGACGATAAATACTAGTAATAGCTGATATATCAATCAAACTATTCGGAACAGCATTTTTACAGAATTTCTGCATACCGCCCTGAGTAAACTGAAATACTCCAGCGAAATTTTCGTTGTGAAATGTATTTTTATATACATCCGCGTTTTCGAAATCGATTACATCCGGATGTAAATGTTTGTCATACCACGCCTTGATATCCTTGAATTCAGGCTCATCATAATTTTCGTGTCGTTTAAGCACCAACTCAATGCAGCGTTCAATACACTGTAAAGTACTAATTCCTAGGATATCAAATTTAATAAAACCTAATGGTTCAAGGTGTCGGACACTTTGACCCTCTGACCATGGTGTTTGTCTCACTCCACCGCTGTTAATCAATGGCATACGTTCATCAAGGTTTTCACCGATTACAACACCGCCAGCATGACGAGAAATAGCTCGGACTGAACCATAGATTGCGTCTACGTGAGTTGCAACATCAGGATATTTCTGTAAGAAAGCTTTTAACGTTGACGAATAAGCTTTAACTTCTTCAAAGGTTGGGACGTATACACCCGCTTTAATGCCATGTGCAGCTTTGGCTGCTGGCTCGGCCTCTTTGATCATTTTTGATGTAACGGTGTTAACTTCAGTAAATGGAATATTATAAAACTTTCCAATATCTTTGATTAACGAACGTAGTTGCAGCGTACTAAAGTTTGAAATTGGCACAACAGTGGTGTCTCCCCACTCATTAATCAATTCTTCTTTAAACTCCGCTGCAGAACTTACATCATAATCAATATCTGGATAGTCCGTAGCATCCTCTCGCAAAAATCGTGAGAATAGAAGACCCCATCTAATCGGATCAACTTGGGTAATTCCAAGCACATAAGAGACTAATGAACCCGCTGCTGAACCCCGACCGGGTGATACCAAATATCTTTCTTGAGCCTTATCGGCAATTGCCTTCATCGTCAAGAAATATTTACTGAACCCGCGTTTATTAATAACGTCTAATTCATGGGCCAACCGTTTTGTATATTCTTTCTTCTTGGCCAAACCTAACGATGTGAGGCCTGCGGCAGCAAAACTAATCAGTGTATCATCAGCCGATGTACCTGCTGGCACAATAAATTCTGGCAGTCTGACCGTATTATCTGGAATAAATGACTCGATTCGTTCGTGTGCAATTTGTGCTGTCCGTGTAATAGAATCTAGGACCAATTGATCATCATAAGTTTCGTTACATGTTTCTGAATATGATTTATAGGCCTCATACATTTCATCGCCGTTCTTGGGATATAACTCATAAGCGATTTCTTCCAAAGATTGAGGTAAAACAAATTCACCCTTTCCCGTTTTGTTCAGCCAACCTAAACGTTTATAAAGCTCGCGGTCCTTCCACGAATCTTTTGTTGGATAATGTGAGTCTGCTGTAGAAATAAGTTGTACGTCAAATTCGGCGCATACCTTAACAATATATTGATTTAGTTCATGCTGCTCCGGAATAGAATTCCACTGCAATTCTCCATACCAACGATCACCAAAGATTTCTACCATGCGACGAGTAGTCTCACGCATTGCGTTTAAAACAGCCTCTGGCCCGTCATCCTTAAACTGCCAATAGTTACCAGCATATACGCCACCGAGACACGCGCTAGCTGCAATAACTCCTTCATTATATTTTTGTAGCAGCTCGTAATCTACGCGTGGATATTTATAATAATTGTGTCCCGTGAAAGACTCAGAAATCATTTTGAAGATGTTGTTGAGTCCGGTTTGGTTCTGCGCCAAAAGAATAAGGTGACTGCGTTTACGTAGGAAATTCTTTACAGCCTTTTTAGATTCTTCTTCATCTTCAACAAACGAAGATGCATCGTCTGTCTTTGTTCGTTTGCTCTTCTTTTTTAGTTTGTTTTCTTCTTGAATTTCTAAATAACGTTCATGCCAATCTTCTACTGAGGGAATAAAATAAGCTTCCACACCAAAAATTGGTTTAAAATCTAAACCATCCTTTTTCATTTGTTTGGCATGCAAAATCTGATACCCCAAGCCATTCATATTACCATGGTCGGTCAATGCCAACGCGTTCATACCATTTTCATAGGCGAAATTCATGTGTTCTTTGGGATATCCCAAACCATCGAATGGTGAGCCTACAACGCTATGAGCGTGTAAACCTACGAACGGGATTTCTACTTTCTTTTGTTGCATTTATATTCCTTAAGGTGTTCTATTGGCCACATTGTAATATCACCCCAACCGTACCAATATACTAGTGCCGCGTGTGACACAGAAGACTCAAGTACAAGACACTTTTGTTCTTGATCATCTTCTTCATAATAAATTTTACCAACTTGAACGTATATCATAGTTTTCTATACATCACATCTGTTCTTAAAACGTATTTTGTACCCGATGTGACACGTTTGGCTTCATGTAAATAATTGTGTTGGGTCATTAAGGCAGCTAGGCCTGTCTTTGGTTTAACTTCACCATCAATAAAACTAGTTTCGCCGCCTTCGAAGTCTTCGTTAAGATATACTAATAATGTTACCCAACTTTCTTCAACCAACGGTATACGCTGATAGGCACCGTCTTTGTGTAGTGCGAAAAATTGTTCCGGATTTGAATACTTATAAACTCGGAATTGTTCATTAAGATCAACCAATTTCCAGCCGGGATTGTTCAACCTAGGGTCATCCTTGAGTTTTTCCCACAAAAAGGCAGCTAGTTCGGGATCGATAAACACGGCCTTTTCGTTGTTGCGATAATTAATTCGTACAACAGTACCTTCACCGGTTGTTATAGACGCTTGTTCAAAACCAATTTCTTCTTCAGCCAAACGAATAACTTCGTTACAAAAATCTTCTGTTACAAACTCTTCTATTTCCCAGCGTTTAGCTAGCATCGTTGTCCCAATCGTTTTTCCATGTTACTTTTGTTCGCTGCTCAGACTCGGTAGGATCAATTTTAGACAACCGTTCACCATTAACTAGAGCAAAATATAAAGCCACAGTTGCTGTAAACCCGGCAAAATTGGTGGCAAAATCTGATACACCCACATTGGCCCAGCCATGGCTTACGACAGCAGCAATTGCTAGTATTACGAAATACATTATAATAGCGTTATTCTTCATCATTTATCTCCACAGCAAATCCTTTGAATCTGCCGCCATAGGCCAGCATCTTTTTCGACGGGCGTTTAAAATATTGTTGTTCTTCTGAGCCAAGAAATTTGCACAAACCTTCCCATGAGTCAATATTATAGTACCATGGTGTTTGGATAAGTTGGTCACAGTCATCTATTAGTATAACAGATTGGAGCGCATTGTCAAGAGAAAAATGCCTTGCGGACCATCTTTCATTGGGCGGTAGGGCTTCGCCCTTTATACCACCTCCCGGTTTTTTATAGCCCGTACCTCTTTTAAGTACGTCCTTTAATATCTTTTTATATATATCTTCACTAAACGAAAAACCTAAGTATTCACCATCTAAAGCTGTCTTCCCATCGTGCTGTAAAAATACATTTTGTTTAGATGATATTGTTGTTCTATGTTCACGTAAGAATCTTGGATTATATACACCATATGGAAAGGCCACATAATATTGGTCCGGTACGAGGTATGTACTTACAGTCCGACTGCTCTTGTGGGCTATTTGCGCGCCATATAAAATAGACCATGCCAAGCTATCACGCTTTTGTCTGTCTTTGGGGTTAATTGCAACATAGACAATTGGTATTTCTCGTTGTTTATCTGATGGGAATCTATCAAAAACCCTAAAGAACCAAACCAAGTCTTGTACAGCGTCACCCAATCTTTTTCTAATGAGGGGTTGCATTTGTATATCGCACACAATCCAGATTGTTTCACAACCAACACAAGCACATTCCCACACCGCGCGCTCGACAGCTAGATAATCTTGAGCTATCGGTTGCATTGAATCGTGCCACGGCATATTAAAATCTAGTGGTTGACCCGATACGGGTATAATTCCTGCTAAATGAAATGCGTGGGGTTTGTGTAATTCATTATCTTTCATCAAATAGTTGAATATATGTATCCATGTGTGTCTGTGGAACCATTGTATTTATATCGTCATAATGAAATTCAATATTTTCTTGCGGGCCATATGGCCCCATTTTATATATCATTTCTCGTTTATGACATTCTAGTCGCTTCGCTCTGTTCGCACTATAAAATGGTAATTCTGACATAATCGATTCTAGTTTCATTCGAATTAAAGCATCGCTGTAATCTGAATTTGTTATTTCTTCTAATGTTAGATGGGATATCACAACCATATCTTTTATGAATCCACTGCGAAAACTCTTGTAGAATATTGCTCGATGGGCGAAATTATCACCAATTGGTATTAAATCAAAGTTATGTAACTTAAAGTTTTTACAATGAAACCAATCGATTACCTCAAATTTTTGGCCGGACTTTTTTTTATAAACCAAACCTTCAACATATTGATCGTCAAACACATGAAGTTGTTTATATCGTACAACCATTTCTCTGCTGCCGGTTGAAAAGAATAGTCTAAGCTCTTGTTTCTTTTTATCTACTCTGATGTTATTAATGCTATTCCCGCCCAAATTAAAACCCTCTAATGACAGAGCCATTTGGAGTTTCGCATGAAGCGCTGATTTGGATGAGCCTGCTTTTATAATATCGTTAGAGGTTGTTTGTAGTTTTCGTTGTTTGTTAATCATCAACCATGGCGATAAATCTTTATCCGCCGGGAACCAATCGAACATGTGAGGTAAAATATTTTCTGTCCATACGATAGGATATTTGTTGATATATGCGTAAGCTAGCGCTTCTATAGTACCACCAACAACCACGTGTTCTGTAGAATATGGTAAAAGCAGCGGCATTAAGGATCGATATCTAACAGTGCCTTTACTAAATCTTTTTGCTCGTATGATAAATCTGCCCAATTATTAGGCAGACCAGCGGCCTCTTTAATCTTATACGGCACACCGTTATATAAACGCCAACAACGTTTATCTTCAGATTCTGGTTTAACGCTCCACATTAATAACATACCTCCCAGCACAATTGTTCGTATTCATCATAGTATTCATTATATATCCATACACACTCAACAAAACAATGTTCATCAGAATAATAATAGTAATCCCAACAATCTTCAGCTTCATACCATTCATTATAATATTCTAAACAAGCACACTCTAAATCATCGACAAAGGTGCTACAATATTCAACAACCGAAATTTGTGGTTTAGGAGTATATGTGTGAGCGCGTGGGGGTGTATAATAAACTTCGCAACCGGACATAACGAATGTTGCGACCAATACCAATATAAGTTTCATCTTATACCTCCACACCTATTATACCATACTTAAATTAAATGTCAAGCAGTTTGTTGACCGGGTTGTTTGGTAGAATTATTAGCTAGCTGGGCCAGAAAGCTAAAAATTGCTGCTGATTTTTTAGGATCTAACAATGCAGCAAAGGCTCTCTGCATTTTGGATTGAGATTGTAATCCGCGCTGGATTACTTTAATAACATCTTCTTCTGATTTGGGGGTGTCGGGAAACAACTCCCAAATAAAACTTCTGAATTCACCGGGTGACATTAAATATTCATACATTGTCATATCACCGAAGGCTTTTTCTTGAATTCTTTTTTCTAGCGCTTCTTTAAAACGTGGATTACCTTTTCCATATTTTTGCAACGCGGCATTAAAATCTGTTGTTCTCCAAGCCGCACTAGCAAAAATTCTATATTCCGCAATCTTACGGGGGAAGGTTATGTTTTTAATATCTTGTGCATAACCATCTGACATTGGCCCTGATTGTTGGCCGTGGTGCATTCTTATATAAGCGGGGTAGAGCACATCATCTAAATAATGTAAATATTCATGTACATATGTTGACAAACTAGTTTTGTTAGATACTGTTAAAAAATATGAATTATTAAATCGGCGTAGAGCGCCAGAAGTTGACCGGTCTTTGGCTAGCGCGCGGGCAATTGCTTGAGGTTGAGCAAAAGGTTTGTGACCGGTTCTTTGAAATTCTTGTGTAACTTGCTGTGCGGTAAATCTAGTATTAAATACCGGCACCTTTTCAAATCCGCTGACAATAAATTTTGAGAGGCCACTGGCATCAGCAGAACCGAACTTTTTGTTAATCAGTTTTATCAGATTTCCAAAGCGCCGATGGTTTGGTTTGCCATCTGATATACTATACATATGTTGTACATGTTTGAGTGCCTCGGCCGAAGATGTAATATCATCAAAATCACCGTGTTTGTCGTGAGCCATGGCAGACCCAGCAGCAGCGGTTGCGCCGGTTGCCGCTAAACCTTTAAGGAAATCGCGCCTACCAATTTCTTGGATTAATGCTAAAACTTCTTCTCGGATTATTTGATAAAGCGCTTGCTCAGATATCAGCATGTAATAATTAGTTAATTACCGATATTAAAGACCAGCTTGATTCCGTTATTTTCACAGGTTTGCTGTTCGGCTGGCGTCACTGTTCGAATGGTGCCACCATTAAAGAAATATAATTGATTACCATAACCAAACATATCATTAATTAAACTAAGAGTAATTCCAACAGCATCGGTTACAGAATCTTTGGCGGGCACCACCAAATCAATACACCCAATTGAATTTAAAACTGCGAACCGGTCACTAAAATCACCAATTTCAAAAGCGCCTCGGTGGCGATTGACTCGTCGGGCATCAGCCTGATGGTCGTTGTTGAGGATACAAATTAAATAATCTACTCTACATGCAGCATCTTCAAACAAACTTATATGCCTTTTTTCTAGTGGATCAAAATATCCACTAACGATGCCTATGTTCATTTAATTATCCTTGTAATAAAGTTGGCTTCTGTAACAATTTTGAGTTTTTCTATGATTGAATCCTAAAATTTCATCAATACACTCACATTTTGGTAAACCTAATAAATCCCAACAGGGTTCTATCTTTTCTGAAGCTGTGGGGAAATGGGCACAACCGGTTAAAGCTAATAGTAATAAAAATCTGATTAGCATGCTTTTCTGTTATCGCAAAAACGTTGCGGACTTGGATTATAGCCCGGGCGCACCGGTGTCAATGGCCCCAATTTTTCTAATTCTTCTTGTAATGTTTTGGTTGTTCTGTCTTGTGTTACCTTATCAAAAACCAACTTAAGGTGATCATGGATCGCCGCTGTTTGTATGGCAGTCAGGCCTGTTTCTTCTTTAAGGCCCAATTCCATTAATTCAAAATAGCCCTTAAGCCAATAGCAAAAATCTCGTTCAGTCATATTATTTCTCCTTTAACACGTCATCGCCTGTGGAGCGGTATATAAATCATGTACACTAACTAGATCTGTTCCAACTTCTTTGAGACTGTCTAACTTGGCTTTAACAATATCAAGTTGCCATTCACATAACCCTTTTTCATCGGTTAACTCAAGATATCCTTGAAGCCAATATATAAAGTTTTCGGGTGTCATATTAATTCCTTTTGGTTTGTTCTAATTTAGTACGAAACATTTCTAATCTGGCCTTGAGGCCCGGTCGGACAAAAACATCATTTTCCGGAACAACCTTAAGCATAGCGGTTAATTCTGCACATTGTGCAATATACCAACCTCGTAAGGTGGCACCGGTTTCAGGTACTTCTGGCCGTAGTCTCCAATTAGATCCGTGTTTTTTCATTTTGCCGTTAAAGAATAAAATGTTTGTAGCTGGATCAAATGCTCCGGATTTTAAAACCTTAATAAATTCATCACCGGCCATATAAATAGTATAACCAGCCAGAACACCGGTTAATACACAACAGCAAACCTTATCTCCACCTTGCATATTAGAGCTATAACCTATTACTTCGACCCGCCATGGGAGCGCTGTCAACGGAATGTCTAAAAAATCTTCCCCGGCATATGGGGCCGTCATCGTATAATTATCATGATTAATTACCATACGGTTAGGTTTTCTGGTTCTATGGTGTGTCTTCGTCATAACGTTTCCTATAATTTTCTAATGTATTAAATAAATCAGAATAAAGCTGGTTGAGATATTTTTCGCCACTAGTGTTTCTCTTTTTTACAAGTTCACACAATTCAACTAGTATGGCGTCCATACCAAAATTGTTAACAAATTTTGTTATTTCTTTATAATCTACCACGTTTGTATTTCGTTTAGTATTACCGGTTGTAATTATTTTGGTGGGTAATTTTGGGGCGTTTGAGGGTCTAGGTTTACTCATTTTTATCTACGCGAAGCCTCATAAATACTGGGAAATTAACAACGGATTGTTTTTCACCCATATCTTCATTTATTTTAATTTCAACAAACTGACCGATCAGAGTTTCTTTTATTCCCCAAAAGGATTCGCGTTGTTCGTCTGATAATCCTGAACCACATTTAAATGTTTTGTCATTGTGTCTAACGAGCAATGCTCCTAGCTTCCCGACATATTTTGTGTTGGCTTGACCTTCTAAAACATCTATGATTTCACAGTCTATAGAGTGAAATGGTTTGTATTTCATCCAGTCCCAAGAACGCTTACCGACATATGGTGCATCAGCCACTTTGATCATAGCACCTTCGTAACCTTCTTGAAGCCAATCTAAATATGTTTTATCTAATTCTTCTTGATCATCCACCATCTTCCGTTCAACCGCTCTAAAATTTGCTTTATCTTCTAGTTTCTCTAGAAACTGGTTGATTATTAATACACGGCTTGGTTTGGAAGACCATGGATTTTCATAAAATGGAGTGTCACACTTTCCTTTATGAAATTCAACAGCGGGCAGGGCGTCGAAAATATGAAATTCTAATTCATTCTTTAGTTTATCTAGAATTATTTGCGATGGATTCTTAACTGTTTTAACATATTTTAATGTGTCGTTCCAACTATTACAAAAAAGCTCGCCATCTAAAACAAAATCATACGTCATATCAACCGCAGCGGCTATATCAGCAATAAACTGTACATTACTCAATATATGGCCGCTGCGACTATACGCAGTGCCGACACCACTTTGGACCACAATTGTTGCTCGCATTCCATCAAATTTTGGTTCAACAAGAACCGGAAATTTAATTCGTTTTGGTTCATATTTACGAGCTAGCTGAACACCAAACTTTTTAATGAGCCCGGGCCATGTTCGTTGAACGGTATTCCGGCCCATTCCAATTTTAAGGTCGCGACCAAGGATGCGTTGATACCAAACAGCATCATCCGGATCACAAACAGTAAGAAACCGGTATATTTCATCCCGCGCGGCATTTCCGGTAATATTTCTTGATGCTAGCTCGGCGCACATCCACTCAAATTGTTTAAAATCAATTTCAGATGCACCACGCTCGCCAATATAATTTGAAACAGGCAGTTTTTTAGGTGGTGCTATACCAAATGTTGTTTCCCAGTCATAAGCTAGCCAGAAAATCTTTTGAAGCCTTTCATTATCATGATTCTCTTCAAGAATTGAAGCTTTGATTAAACGCTTTGTTCCTGTTGTTTTAAGCTGTGCTAATATTTCAAATTCTTTTAATATTTTGTCGGATCCCACATTACAAATTCCCAAGAGTCAGAATAGTCTTCTGCCACAACTTCGTCTAAATACCAACCTAGCGCGCATTGTGGACAACTACCACCGCAATTATCCCAAGAAACTTCGTCCACAAATTCGTGTTTACATCGTGGACATTCTAAAACTTGTTCAAAGGGTTTAAGATCTAAATAAAGATCTACCACTCAACGCCTCTTATTTCTTTATAGGCCCCGATGGTTTCGGGCCACAATTCTTCTGCAATTTGTAGACAGGCTTTCGCAACCTGTGTAATTTCCCATTGCGCGCCCTCATGAATACGAAGGTCAATAAACTTCAATAAGTTGTTTAGATTTACCGTACCGTAATATTCGGTATACATATTCTGAGGTAATACACCCCTTGCTTGCTCTCGGCAAACACCCTCGGCCATCAAATTATTATATAGCTTTAATGATTTTCGGTGAAAATCACGAATTACTTCTGCTGCTGGGCGCGGGATAGCAAAATCACCAACTAATGGATTAATTGTTTCATCAGCATTACTGGCCTGTCTGTTGCTGTCGTGTTGTGTTCTGAACGACGGGGGCTCATAAAACTGAATATTAACATCTGTGTACCTCCGCGAAATCTCGTTATAAGACCACGTGCGGTGACGGTGATGTTGGCTTCGAATATATAAAGGTACCGTAAATTTAAATGTCACGGTATTATGTTCTAACGTGCTGGTGTGTCTGTGTTCGATAAGATATTTGATTAATTTCTTATCTTTCTTTTTAAGCGGTTTATCATTATCTTGACCAAACGATACCCGGGCAGAATTAACAATAGTTTTGTCTGTTCCAACATGTTGAATATATTGGACTTTTCCTATACCGTCGCCATATAGATCTATTTCTTCAGCCCATGGTATAATTGGCACCAAATCAATAAAGTGTGTGGCCTCGATTTCTGTTCGACCGCACTTTTTACAGCCGACCGTGCAACTACACATAATAGGTCCGTGTGCCATTATTCCGGTACCGCCCCATCGATTAATATTACAAAAGTATCTTTTTCTGTATCAATACATGCATGATTTTTAAGTATCATATTAGATAAATCTAATCGATTCTGGGAGGAATGCAGCCAAGCGGCGACGGCTTCAAGCATTTCAACTTCAGACAAATATAAAGTTTTAGAATTAGTAACTCTCATTTAAACTCCCACATGTTCATCCACTCGATTCCAACCCATACGCTTAAAACACAACTCACCGGCCACCAGCCAATTAAGCCTAGGTAAGTTGCCGCGCTGGCTAAAAGACAAACGGTTATAGCGCCGGATGGGTTTGGTGCTATTTTCATTAGTTTCCTCGATATTGTTTAACAGTACACACGGAGGCCAACGTTCCGGTTGTAACCAAAACAGTAGCAGCAATAAACTCACCATGAGCCATTAACATACCACTAAAAAATAGTGCAATATCACCGCATCGGGCGATTACTCTGTTTGTTGTTTTATTAAACTTTTTCATTTATTTTCCTTTGTCGTTCTTTTTTATAGTTTTATAATCCACTTAAATTTCCACAATTCGCTCATCCCAATTGGGATCTGCCAAATGTATATAACCATATGGGTGAGACAAAACTTGTGTATCACCAATTATATATTCATTATCATCGTGCATATGACCGTGAAACCACAGCGCTGGCTTCTTATCTAGGATAAGCTCAGACTGGTCCGAAACATAATAACAATTAAGTTTGCTGCCCCGGAAGCCAGTGGCCACACTTTGATGTGTTGGTGCATGATGTGTTACAACCACACAACCTTCTGTAACGTTTTCTTCTAGAAACTTTATGGCCTGACGGTTTGCTTGCCAAATATAATGTTGAACCTGCTTAATCTTACTAAAATCATTTAGTCTATATTGAAAGATTCTGGTTTCGGGAGTGTCTGGAAACCATAGGGTTGTGCCAACAAATTTGATGCCATCGATTTCTGTTGTTTCGTTTTCCAGAAAATGTATTTGTTTATAACCTTGTTCTTTGATGTACTTTTTAATAGAATTTCTCAGATAAAGTGCGTTTGCACCATAATATTCATGATTACCAAACACATACACAATTTCTTTGAATCCTCGGGCAGCAAATCTTTCAAGGGCGCGTTTAATTCGACCCTTTCCTGCTGAAATGTCCCCAGCCAGAACCAAAACATCGCAATCATCCGGATTCAAACTCTTTATAAAACTGGAACCTTCATCCGGATGAAATTCTAAATGAAGGTCGCTCATGTACTTAATTCTCATCTTCAAAATATCCAATAATTGCGCTAGATGGTACAATTGTTAATTCGTCTTCCGCTAGCGCAATTTGATCGAGCAGATGTGTCTCCACCACTACCACTGTTCCCGGTTTTACATATCCGGCTGATTCGCCAATGGTGATTGTGGAACTATATGACATTTCGAATGGAGGTTGAAACAATCCGTCTTGAATAGCTATGACCTTACAAACTGTATATTTGGGTGCAACTTTAGGTGTAGGGCTACGAAAGCCCTCCAACACATCCGACTGATCCGGTGGTTCGCTATATATTGGTTCCACTAAAACATAGCTGTTAACCGGTTTAAACATGTGGGCCAAAGATTGCTTCCATTTCTTCCGAAATCTTAGTTAGGTCATCAGTATCACATTGTCTCTGATATAAACGGAAGGCCTTAATAACATACCAAATCTCATCTTTAGAGAGCCAGCCATTCTCTTTATATTCTTTACGAAGCTCGCGCTTTTGCTCCTTATAGGGCTCCATGGCAGCTTCGTTTGCGGCAAAAGACTCAATAAAATGCTTAATGAGATTCTTCTTTTTTGCGTCTAGATTTCCAAACATCATTACTCCTTAATGTAACGTTTTCTAATGTTATATGCTTTCAAAAATTGATCACAGGCTTCTGGCCATTGGCCGTTTTCATGAAATCCATAACCTCTACGCAGAGCGCGCAGGAAGGCTTTAAAGTCTTGGTCTTTGGCTCGGCGGTATCGCTTCCAAAGTACGTCTTTGCGTTTGGCTTTTGGTTGTGTAGCACAAACACCCTCGATATATTCCCATTTTGTCATTGTGTTTTACTCTCTGTTATCGTCTAGCACAGTCTCGAAAAGAAGCTTCCAATTGAAGCCAGTACGCGTGGCGGGTAGACTTAGGGTACCTCGGCCTGCTTTTAGCAACTGTTTATTAAACGCATTCATATAATTTCGAATCGAAGTGTTCGAAGGCACGTTATAAAACACTCGATTCAATTCCTCACGAAACTCGTCCATCGTCATTTGTTGGTTTTTGTGCCACAATGCAAGCAACTGCTTCGCAGTCTCCATGTTATTTCGTACATACTTAAGCTTTACGTTTTTCAATTGTGTTCTCCTTTTTCTAAGCTCTTATATAGTATAGCAAAGCTAACTAGGTTTGTCAAGGAGTTTAATTAAAAGTAAATTGATTTAACCACACTTCGCGAATCCGCAATTTTGGCAGGTTTGACAACCTTCGACATAAATTAACCCATCTGATTGACACTGTTCACAGTGTTTATCTCCTTCAGGAGAAGTACCCTCATCAATATATTTTTTAAGTACCCGAGCAACAACCTTACTAAAAGATTGAAAATCTGTATTCTTATAATCAGATAAAATTTGTTCAACCACATATTGCATCTTAGCACCATGGCGAAGACTAAGAGATATAAGCCTCGTCAATGCTGAGTTATTGGGATTATCGAACATTTCAACCACGTCTTTGATTATTAAGGGATCACCGCCGTTTTTGATTGTTAAATCATATAAAGAACGCGTGGTCTTTCTTGCACGTTTCTTAAGGGTACCGTGATCGTATTTTTTGGGTAATTCTATTTTATCGGACAGACCTGCAAACACTTCATAAGGTTTGTCCTCAAGCATACCAACCAAAACAACCCAATCTTCACCTTTAATCGTGGTTCTGTGGATTTCACAGTTTAATACTTCCGATCGTTTAGGAGCTTGGTGTTGTTCAAACATTTTCTTTTCAGTATCTTCTGTTATCAAAACACCCGTTCTTGATCCATCAACATATACGGTTACACCCTTTAGTCCTTTTTTCCAGCCTTCCATATAAATCTTTCCGACATCTTCAGGTGTCGTATCTTTTGGAAGATTGATTGTACTAGAGATAGAATGATCAATGTGCTTTTGAATTGCAGCTTGAACCAAAATTCTTTGTTCCCATGGGATCTTGTCCGATTCAACAAAATATTCCGGAATGCTATAATTCGGATAATTATCTAAAAATTCTCTGAGGTTGTGATGGTACACTTCGAAATTCTGCCATCTGTCGCCCATTGGGTCAACAAAATCTGCCTCAACACCCACATCATTATGTGATAATTTGCGGCGACGAGTATAAGAGTTTCTAAATACAGGTTCTAAACCAGATGAGGTTTGAGATAATATTGAAACAGAACCGGTTGGGGCGTTTGTTAAAATACTAATATTTCTACGTCCAACCCTAGCCATGCGCTGAATTAATTTTGTGGGTAGCTCTTGAATATACTCATTATTTTTTTCTGTTTCCCAATTAAATGCTGGAAACGGGCCGCGTTCTTCTGCTAAATCTACAGAAGTTGTATAGGCGCTTGTTTTTAATACTGAGTAAATTTCATCGATTAAACTAAGTGAAATTATTTCGCCATATTTCATACGCAAACGCGCTAGCACATCAGCTAGGCCGTGAGTCCCTAAGCCGGTTCTGCGGCCTTGTTGTGCGGCTTTATGAAGTTTGCCCCACATTTCTTTTTCATCTTGTGTGTCACAACTTTCGATGATTTTACCCAAATGTTCTAATTCTAATTCAACCAAATCATCACTCATGCGCATGGCCGTGGCGACGGTTTCCGCAAAGCCATCAAAATCAAAAAAAGCCTTATTTGTAAAAGCGTATTTTACAAAATGTTTAAGATTAATTGAAATTAAACGGCAAGAATCATAAGCACTTAGTGGAATTTCGCCACAATTGTGAAGAGTGATACCACTAGATGTCACACAATTGTTATCATCATAATTAGTAATAATGTTGTAGTTATGATTGTCTTCGACAGTACAATCGTATACATCTTCATAACCGTAAAAATCAACGCCCTGTACTTTATGATTATTGACTACCAAACTTTTAAAGTTAGAAAACGAACCAAAGCGAAAATTGTTATTTAATGTTTGTGGCCAACCATATTTTTTTGCGCGCTTTTGCCACATTTTTTTAGTAAATTTACCCTTTTCCTGTAATAATTGCTTGCCAAATTCTATTAATTCTTCATTGGTAAAACCAGAATATCTGCCATTAGTCTCACCCGGATGAGAAGCAAATTTAAGCTTCCATTCGTCATTCATACTATGATATGGATTATTTTTACCCATCATTTTTTCAGCATGTAATACACGGTGTTGTTCGTGTAACATAACCTCTAAATTATCAATATTATCATTTAAGCCATTAAAATCACGATGATGAATAGCATACTTCTTAGCATCTGTTATACCATTATAAAACTCGTGTATTACGCGATATTGACGACGGTTTCTAAAGCGGCCTCCGGTCATTTTGCTGCCAACACTTGAAATTTGCCGATAACCATTAGAATTAAAAGAATTAAATGGTACTAATGATTCACCGATTTCTAAATCTTTTAGCATCTTAAAACCGGTTTTAGTTAGAATTTCATGATCTGGTGTTGCTAGTACAAAACTGCCATCATTCAACGTTAACCTGTAAATTTCTTTTTTATATCCTGTAACTCTAAAATTACGAGCCATTTTAATCTGTGTCTGGCCAGTTTCAGTATTAACAGAATAGACCGGTACCGGTTTTCCCTCTCGCATTAAATCTATAATAGATACAGCATTCCGACCATCTGCAACAGCAATTAGCGTTTCTCCCACAACACAAGGATTTGTACAAATAGTTTTAAAATCTTCGTATTCATTTGCAGGCAATCTTCGAAGAATATTGTCCCACATAAGAATACCGGGTTCTGCCGTTTTGCATGCACTGGTTATAATGGCTTGCCAAATTGTTTGTGCTTGTTCTGTTTTAGTTTCCTTCGCTTCGCCAGCGATAGGCCAACGTAGTTCAAACCAATCTTCGTTTTTAACAGCCTTCATGAAATCATCAGTAAGTCTAACAGACACATTTGCGCCGGTAACCTTTTGAAGATCATTTTTCATCCGGATAAACTGAAGGATGTCGGGGTGTCTCACGTCCATCGTAATCATTAGAGCGCCACGTCGGCCATTCTGACCAATCATACGACACACGTAAGAATAAAAATCTGCAAAACTCCATGCACCGGTCGTCGTACCAGCAGAATTATTAACGTATGCGCCTTCGGGCCGTAAATTACTGATATCTAGGCCGACACCACAACGTCGTTTAAAAAGATTAGCCAATTCTTTGCCGCCGTCCATAATAGAAGAAATATTGTCTTCTGGTGAGTTGACCACAACACAATTAGACAAAGAGAGGGTGACGTGTTTGTGGCCTATCCCCGCCATTGGAGAGCCTTGTGGCACGATTCTTTTAAAATTTCTTAAATAAGAAAAAATACGTTCTTTGGATATACTGTTTTTAAATTTACTTTCAACTCTAGCAAACTCTGCGGCCATTCTTTCATGCATTGCATCTGGAGTTTCTTCTATTATCTCGCCACGTTCATTTCTCATTGCATATTTGGTGAGAAACACATTGGCCGCTAATTCATCACCATTAAAATACTCTACAGCTTTATCCATTATTTACCCTTTTTCTTTTCTTTGTACTTCTTATATTTTTCTGCCAGAGTTTCTTGTTGTGTTTTCATCGTAGGCATGATTTGGTCATCATCACCAATTGGTTCCAATACATCAATTTTAACCCTCGACCAGTCAATATAAGCTGGATATACTACGCCGTCAATGCCATTACGATTTTTGGCTATAAAGATTCTTCCACTATTTGCTTTTTTGTCGTCAATCGTTCTAGAAACTGAAAAAATAAAATCGGCTGGAAAACACTTACTGAATGCTTCTGAAATTGATTCCATTGTAATAATATCTGCATTTAGCCCCGAACGATTTGTTTGTGAAGCTGTCCACACCGGACATAACTCTTCTTGAGCAATTGCGCGTAGCTCTTCATAAATAGTTTCTAGGTCATGCCTTTTCTCTTTTGTGATATTAATTGGTTTTAAAAGATCACCATAATCAACAATAATCAACCCAATATCTTCACCGGATTGGCGTAACTTTTCTAAATGATTACGAATCGTGTTTGTTGTAGCCGACCGGCCGGGGTACTCTTTTATTATAAGTTTTCCCGGTACAGTGGCTAATTTTTCATATACCTCTTCTTTATATTCTGTCAACTCATTAAGATTAAAACCAGTTAACCGTGAATCATAACGCTGGCCTACAACAATATCCGCTAATTCTAACGTATAATGAACAACCGTTTTACCCAGCAAAAGGGCCACCGCTCCTAAATGTACCAATACTTGGCTTTTTCCACCACCGGTTGCTGCGATGACCACGCCCAACTCTTTTTGACCTAGGCCTGTCTTAATAATTGCGTCAATTGGATCCCACCCGGTTGAAACCGGGTTTCGTGGGCGAGGTTTATATCGCTCTTCAAAATCTTTTATTAATTCGTGGCCAAACTCATTATCAAGGCCTAAGAGCATAGCGTCGTTAATAAGCTTTTGAATCTCGGCAAACGAAGATTTTTGCAATAATTTTACAGACTTGAGAATTGCTTCTTTAAGAACCTGTTTTTTGCAAAAATCTACACTCGTATCCTTAACAAAATCAGCATCACGAACATTAAATTTATTTACTGTTAGGCGTGCAAAATATTCACGTACCTGTTTTTGTACGATTTCACTTTCATTTTCTAAATCTGTTCTTAATATTGTCGTTAAAGTGTCATACGACGGATGCGACTTATATTTAAGTCTATAATCAAACACTTTCCGCACAAAAACTTGAAGGTAATGTAGCTCTAGAAAACTAGTCTGCATTACCTCTTGCATTTGATCCGCGAATGGTCGTTCTTCTAATATTAATTGACAGAGTTTCTCCTGAAAGCTTTTACCAAATTTTGAAAAGCTTATCGTTTCGGTCATATATTACAACTCTATTTTTTTCAAAAATTTAAGATAGCATGAGGCTATTCGTATAGTTTCGTGTGTCCCAAATGAATAAAATGTATGATAGATTCTGGCGGAATTATTAAACCACCACTTATGATTGGCCTTGTCCATTTCTTCAACATTATTTGAATGAAATATATCTATGCGAACTAATTTCGGGGGGCCGTATATTTTATGTTTCCCCAAATAAACTAACCGTGAATTATTTTCTAAAGCTGTTTTGATCTTTTCGCGGCAGGCTTGGCGATATTCCCAACCGGCATTTCGCATCTTTCCTAACGTACACAAAGTACCAAGCTGCTCATAATTACCTTTTTTGTTTTTTGCTACAACACACGAATCCTTTCCGCGTGTGGTGTGTCTTTCATGACGGGTAATATGATGAAATTTGGGTAACGTAAAATTATCACCAACTTTAATATTTCGCGCACTAACCGGCATGGACTGCTCGCTGCATTTCTTTTCGCAGCACAGTGCGTTCTTTTGCGTTGCCACTGTACCACACACGTTTTATATCGTTATCGTTCTTAAGCTTAAGAAGTTTAGCAAATTTACGAATGAGTTTTGCTGTTCTACCGTTCATTAAACAATTTCCTTTTTGTGTTCTTTACAATAATCTGTGAGAGTATAAATTCCGTCATTAAGAAACGACTGAAAACTATACTTCGTATTTCTTCGTCGGCGGCGTGAATATACCGGCAATCTTCCACAATGCAGAAACCACAAGACTTCATAAGCCTTATATGATTGATTAACTTTAATAATTATACCAATCTGATCTGCATGTTTATTAATAACTAGGACGCCACGATGTAGCTGGTCTTTAGTCATTACTGAAGAATGTTAATAAGCCTGCGTTCCAAATGAGAGGGTAGCATATCGCCATTAACATGTGCCACATAACCCACTAGATATGGTGTATTCCGCCAATTTTCAAGTGTGGTTTGGCCGGTATACTTTCGGCCGGGATGCACCATGCGGTTATAGGCCAGAGCTTGGCCAAGTTTTCGATCATAGGTTTCGCGATCATCACGGCAAAACGCCAAACCAAATTGGCCGGTGCTTGGGCAAAACGCTGTTGTAATATGCCAACCATGTACGTGCCATGTACGAAACATAACGCCTTCTAGAAGCGCTTGTGCTCTAATTTTAATGTGCCAATTGTTAGTCTTCATCTAAATCTTCCTCCATTTCCTGTCTACTAGTATATCGTGTTTCAACCAACTTGTCAAGCTCTAATTTAAACATCGTTAATGCAATATAAAATACGGCATAATGTGTTGCTTCGGTGTACATAGCACTAAACCATAAAACAAATATCGCAGCAAAAATACCAAATCGCCAACAATTAAATATTATATATAAATATTCCACTATTTTCTTTCCCACACCAAATATCCGGTTTTTGCGCGGACTGTATGAAGATTTTCAATAACGTTTTTGACTAATAGATAACAATCATCTTGTACAAACTCATAAAATCGTGCGGCTTCAAAACCATACATATTCACGATTGCAGTGCAGGCCGTTGCCACACATAAATGTATATCATCCCGATCTTTGGGTTTTGAAAATTTGGTTTTAATTGTATCTGTAAAGATTACTTTTCCATGACATTTAAATTGTATGCCAACATAATGTGGTTTAGATAAAAAGGCAGATACTTCAATATCTCTTGGGTCACATACGTACCCGGGCAGGCTTGTCATATTATTTTCTCCCGTTATATACGTGACACGCAATACCAGCTTTTTCAGCTAAACTTACCATATTTTTTGTGCCCTTTGATTCTTCTAAGTTTGCATGAAATGCAATTACCAGATCTGGCTGGCCTTTTGTAAGCATTTCTTGGTTTCGTTTAGGACCAGCAGATCTGCCAAACCTATCCCATTCAGCCGGGAAAGGTTGTTCCGGAATATTTAATTCTCGCGCACAAGCTGCAGCCATAAGATCTGCACCTCGGCAAGCGCCGTGAATAATTGTTGTGATTTTTTCGGATTCGTGTAGAATTGATATTACTTCGTAGATTAACGGAAGGTCTACCCAATTTCTATCTCCGCATACTAATAGTTTCATAGTACCAGTATATCAAAGTTGGGTAGAAATGTCAAGAAGTTTTAAAGTGGTGCGGGTTCACCTTTGTTCCACCCACCCGCATGCACGGCCCGTTGCCTGTGCCCCTTCTAGTTTGTAAAAAACTAGCAAAATTTATTTCTTTTTACTGTTGAAAAGCCTCAAATAATAACCTTGTTCTTTATGAGGATTAACAATATTATCATATCGATATCCATACCAATATATTAAATAACTTTTATCCGGATATATATCAATTACCAAACCTTTAGTACCACTGGTCATTACAATGTCACCTAATTTAAACATTATAAAAAAGCTTTATGTACAGCATGTCTCCAAAATTTTATGTAATACTAAATATGGATCACAATTCGCGTTCGGTCGTCTATCTTCAATATAACCATGACCAGCTTTTGCAACTTGCCACGGAATTCTTATAGATGCGCCTCGATCCGAAATACCGTATCTGAATTCTTCCCAAGAACATGTTTCGTGATCACCGGTTAACCTATCTTTAACACCAGCGCCATATACTTCAATATGTTCTTGAGCCTTAACTGCTAACTTTTCACAAATTAAATTAATCGCACTAGTACCCCAAGATGAATCTCTAGTATTCTTTGTGCTAAAGTTTGTATGACAACCTGCGCCGTTCCAGTCACCACTTAATGGTTTCCCTGAAAAGAGAACACTCCATCCGTGTTCTTCAGAGAGTCTATCTAAAAGCCACCGTGCTATGGTTAAATCATCCGCAACAGTCAAAGGATCGGCTGTGCCAATTTGGAATTCCCACTGCCCGGGCATAACCTCGGCATTTTGGCCGCAATATGCCAGGCCGGTTTGTAAGCATGCGTGCATATGTCGGTCGACCAATGAACGGCCGAAAGCGCGTTGAGCGCCTGTTGAACAATAATATGGGCCTTGTTCTGCAGGTTCTTCTAGCTCGCCATTTTCATCTTCATTAAATCCTAATGGCATATTACTCCACGTTTTAGTTTCACGACAGATAGTATATTCTTGTTCTATCCCAAACCATGGTTCTTGTTCTTTTGTGTTATCTACTATTGCAGCCAATTGGCAACGGGTGTTGCTATCGTGTGGGGTTCCGCCAACATTGAAAACTTCACACAAAACCAATTTCCCGCCATTAAATATGTTTGGATAAACTTTTACTGGTTTTAGAACACAATCTGAATTTTCTCCTCCTGCTTGGTTTGTACTGGAACCATCAAAACCCCAAATTGGCGGATTTTCTGCTTCGTCTGCTGATACAACTTTTGTTTTGGATCTTAGTTGCGCGGTTGGTTTTGTACCATCTAGCCAAACATATTCTAAACACACTTTGTTCATTTATTATTACCTTTTAGACCCTCGGTCTTTTATTAATGGAGCGGGTATCGGGAATCGAACCCGAATCTATAGGGTGGAAACCTATTATAATAGCCATTATACTATACCTGCTAAGGTTTTTTAAGAGCGAATAACCAGATTCGAACTGGTGACTAAAGACTGGCAATCTATTATTTTTCCTGCTAAACTATATTCGCTTGGGTGTGACAAGTATATTGTCTTTATCAATTTGTCGTATTTCAATTCCATCAAATTCTTGAATCCAACTATGAAACAAAAGCAGATCATCTTCAGAAGCATGCTTTTGAAATATTTTATCTACCTCGGCTAGTTTTTCTTTATATATAGGGCCTAAAACTCTATAATTTGGTCTAATACTTTTAATCATGTTGATTTGGTTTACAAGGAAGAACGGGATTCGAACCCGTGATTGGGCTTCAATTAAGCTTGCATGCTGTGCCCCGTGTTACCGGACTACACTATCTTCCAAGGAGCCTTCCCTAATATTAAATACCTGTTTACCTTTATTACTAACGTTCTATGTTCTCCGGTGGATCCTCGGCGCCATTCTGATCTTCTCGGTTTTTAAAGCCTGCAAGCGTGATACAACGACGGTATGTTCCGGATACTTACTTTGGGTTTTCTTATCAGTTACTAAGCATACTCTCTATTAAATACCAACTCAATTTTTATGGCCCCCCATAAGGGAATTGAACCCTTGACTCATGATCGACAATCATGTGTTTTCCCACTAAACTAATGGGGGAAAATACGCCGTTCCATGGTTGACGTATCCTGATTAGCTATGCAGTGTATACGCCACATAGTATATTGATTGGTTTCAAGGCCTGATTACCTCATTACTCCCCTTTGAGCTATTCCACCAAAAGCTACCGCCCTAATCCCAGCGGTTTGTGATGGGGTATTTCATTTACCGAGCAACCCCAAGGTCTGTGCGAGAGGATTCGAACCTCTGTGATCTCGGATCCAAACCGAGTGACTCTAACCAGACTAGCCTACGCACAGATATTTTATAATTCTATCATATCAAACACATCATGCATCGATATTAAATGGTTTAGTTTTTCAAGCACTTCTTTGCTTGTTGGATAGTGTACTTCTATCCTTGTTCTTGAATCTGTGGGGTCAATAATAAAATATCTTATAATATCATCACTAGTATTCATGAACTGATCGGCTGTTAATTGCATATGCGCGTTAACATCCTCCGGTGATATATGTTGTGTACCTATATAGAACACGTGAACTGCTTTATGCATTATTACCTCGTAAAAAACAAACACACCAAACGAACGTAAAACATAATAATGTTTTCAATGTATATACAAGCGCAACAGTTACCGTCCGCGTACCCTATAGCCGTATACTGGCTGTTAACAGGCATTCCCACTCTCTTTTTCACACGCACCGCAGGCCTTATTCTCTGCATTAAATCGATGAGATCCAGCGGCATTTGGTATATATGTTTGGAAGCGACGGAAGGAATTGAACCTATCGTCTTTCGGGTTGCAACCGAATGCATGTGCCACTCTACCACGCCGCCATAAAAGCTAGAAGATGGTGTGTTATTACACCAAAAACTTATTGCTGCAGATTCAATAAACGCTCAACAAATACACGGTTGCCCGATTAACAAAAAGCTGTTTCAAATAGCGCTGCAGCCTTCTTATGGTGCCAAAGATTTATCGGATCTTTTGACGGCTGCTGTTACTCATTATAGGATGGCTACCTCTAAGCCAACCTCCCAACTCCTAGCTACTTTAGGTTGTAAAACAACCTTCAACACCATTATAACTCATCTTGCATAGTATGTCAAGAAAAACTTTCACGGTTTAATATATAGTTATTTAATAAGAAGATAACTAAATATATCTGACTAATTATAGTAACACACTTTTGGAGATATATTATGCCATATAAAAGCTCACACGACGATCCCGATGCAGTCCATGATGACGTAGCTGGTGAAGTTGACGCCCTAACAGAAAAAGTAACACCAACCACCTCAGATTTATTAATTATCGAGGATGCGGCCGATGGAGATTCTAAAAAGAAAATACAAATTGGTAATTTACCGGCTGCCTCTCCGGGTGGTGCTGCTGGTGGTGATTTAGGTGGTACATATCCAAACCCTACCGTAAATGACGGCGCAGATACTACTGCTATTCATAGTGACACGGCTGCTGAAATTGTTTCAATTACAGCTAAGGCCACGCCAGTCGTGGGGGACATGCTTTTAATTGAAGATTCGGCGGATGGTGTGGCCAAAAAAAGCGTCATTGTTGGTAGTTTACCTCTCGCTGGCGATTGTGGCGGTACATTATCTAATGTTACTGTTAATGATGGTGCTGATAGTACGGCAATTCACGATGATGTTGCCAACGAATTCGTTGCTGTAACATTTAAAGC
>CEPZ01020383.1_pt1 | contig 43698 bp, 61 predicted proteins | sample 530461 | NCBI WGS metagenome assembly CEPZ01 (sample SAMEA2620106, study PRJEB7988) | marine metagenome | isolation source: saline water (ENVO:00002010), including
GTGTTTATTCCACCAAGAAGAATTCCACCGGACGTAGAAGCCGTGGTTACGCCGCCAGCAGTATGTGATCCTCCAGAAACAATGCCCCCGGAAACAATTCTGGCCTCAATGTCATTTACATCAGCCGTGCCGCCAGTAATAGCCCCACCCTCTGGGATCGGAAAGAAAGCCTGTAGAAGCTCAAGAGCAACACTATAAACCTCAATGTCACCGCCATAAAACCCAATTGAGAATTCGATTTCAGTTCTATCATATTGAACTTGAGTATAGTCCACACGCTTGTAAAGATGAACGGCTGACCCCTCTTCAAAACCTATTGCGGAGTCACCCACTATGTCGTATTGATTTACAACTTGAATTTCATCATCAACAAGTACGGAAAGATTAAGCCTAGTTTCGGCTGGTGAAGGGTCTGCATGTCTGACAATAAGGTGAATCCCAAAAGATAACCAATCTTGGCCCGGCTCAGACGTATAATTATCCAGCCTAACCCTGAACTTTGCGTCAGGGCCATTCATCTCTACCCAATCGGTGATATCTTCGCTCACATCGAGCGGGCAACAAACCAGCCCATCTATATTATCATGTAGATTAAAGCTGGGGTTGCCGACACAATCGGTACTCGAAACTGTCCCATTAGGTCTGATGAATAAAGTCGTTGGCATTTAGTCCTCTTCGTCCTCTAGTCTTTCCAATATTTCGCCTACAAGTTTGTGTCTGACAATGGAGTTTCTACCAAAACCAACCATGCCAATACCCTTTAAGGTTTGCAACCTTTCAATCACATCCAACAAAGCTACATCACCCGCTAGGTCACTTTGTTTAGGGTCGCCCGTTAAGATAAGTTTGCTATCTTCTCCAAAGCGAGTAAGGAATAACTTCAATTGCGTTTTGGTTGCATTCTGTGCTTCATCAAAAATGCAAATTGAATTATCAAAGGTATTGTGAGTTACAATAAAATCTTCTGTTAAAAACAAATTATCTTCTGCATCTACGGTGATGCAAGTACACTCGCCTTCACCTATCTGCTTGATAGAAGATATCATCTTAACTGGTCTTTGATTATTTTCATATTGCTCAGCTTTCCTAGATAATTTAAAGGGATTTAAATCCATTAAAATATCAACAACATAACAATTGTGGACATGTCTTATTTCTCTGTCATTTAATTCATGAGAATCCGACTCATCATATTCTCTAAGCCTAGAGTAAGCTAATCCTCCTAACGATCTAACTATAAATTTAACATCTTCGCACATTTTTTTTGAAATTGTGCTGTATTGAATTCTACAGTTGCCGCTTCGATGCTTACAAATCCAACCATCCGCATCCATTAATCCTCTTAAAATTTCTAATCTAACCTGTTTTGAATTAAACTTATATTCGCTTGGTATAAATTTATTATTAGATTTCTTCCCAAGTAAATCCAATTTGTTTAATTCTATTTTCAAGGGATTAAAAAGAGATTCAGTATTTGTTTTTACAATTCTATAATCATAGCCAGAAGCATATTTAATTTCTGTATTTTCTGGCAAATGTTTAGAAATCTCTTCTATGATTTCTACATCCTTTGATGACACAGAAATACTAGCATTTTTATGAAGACTCCCATCTCCTAAAAGGATGCCCAATAAGTAAGGATTTATTTTCACATCCCTAGAATCAAACTCGACACTTTCACAAATAGGAATTCTATGAACTTTTTGATTATGTTTATTTTTAACATTATCAATAATTTCTAAGGTGGTTTTTGCAGTATATCCCTTTTCATACTTTTTTTCATTCAAAGTCATGGTGAACCACAAATGATTTTCACAACATATGCTTTTAGTATGATCTGAAAATTTAATTTCATATGTAGGGATATTTCCTTGGGGATAAACAGCAACAACTTTAGTTGGTTTTCCGTTTTTGCCAATAACATATTCTCCAACCTCTATTTCCCCGATTGGCTTTAATCCACTTGGAGTAACAACATTCTCAGAATTTAATAGGGCACGGCCTCTCATGTAAGCCACAGGTGCAACTTCAATAGCATTGCTAATGATTTCTTTCGATTGGGCGTCTCCACCAGTCATCTTGTCTACAATGTCTAAACATGGGAGCATAAAGGGATGAACCTTATTTTCAAACTCTCCGGGCAGATACCCCAATGATTCACCAGCTTCCACAATAGGTCTGGTCAATATGATGTTTTTCTTTTTCTTTTCAAGGACTTCAGAAATAGCAAAGGCCATAGCCAAGTGAGTTTTTCCAACTCCTGCTGGGCCGACCAAGAATACAATTTCGTGTCTTTGAAACTCTATCCAAGCTAATTTCTGTGCCGCATTCTTCCATTCTAACTTAAATCTACTTCCCGACCTTTTCGGACGACGAGTAGTGGTCGCTTTCTTCGCTTTTGCCATGCATTAACTCCTCTAATTAAGGGCTATATAGTATTTATGAACGATTCAAAATATATCTGTACCAAACCTTTCACATGGTTGGAGCTAGGAGATAATGGCATTTGTTGGATGTGCTGTCCATCTTGGCTCCCCACACCAATAGGCAATCTTTTAATAGAGCCTTTCGACAAAGTTTGGAATGGAGAAATCGCTCAAGATATACGACAATCTATGTATGATGGCTCTTATAGCTATTGTAATGACAATTGTCCCTTCAAAAAAAAGCATGATGGACCTATTGCACGCAAGAAAGATATTATCAGCAATATAAGCTTTGACAAAAGGTTTAGAGATTCAGTCGATAAAGAATTAACGATATTGCCCTACAAACCTACGGCGATTAACGCCGTTTATGATAGAAGCTGCAATTTGTCCTGCCCGTCTTGCAGAACCAAGGTATTTGTTGCAATTGGGACACAAAAAGACAGAGTTCTAGAAGTGCAAAAAACAATGATAAATGATTGCATGGACGATTGCTATCATTTAACCATCACAGGCTCCGGTGACCCATTCGGTAGCCCCTATTTTAGAAAATTCTTACAAAACCTTGACCCTGAAAAATTTCCACAATTATGCCATATTCACCTTCACACCAATGCGATGTTATGGACAGAAGCAGCATGGAATAAACTAAAAAGGATTCATCACCTAATCAAGTCGGCTGAAATCTCTATAGATGCTTGTTCTTCAGAAACCTATTCAATTAATAGAAGGGGTGGCGATTGGGATAAACTGATGGAAAATATAGAATTCATCAGTAAAATCAGGGTGCTTAGGGCCGTGCGGGCAAAACCGGACGCAATACAACCCATAGAGATGCGAATAAGTTTTGTAGTTCAACAAAACAATTGGCGAGAAATGAAAGACTTCGTAAGACTGGGAATGAAGTATGACTTTAATGTTTCTTTTGGCAAACTTGTAGATTGGGGAACTTGGTCACAAGACGAACTACACAGCAGACAAGTTCATCGACCCGATCACCCTGAACATGGGCAATTTATAAAATTCTTGCACGATCCCATCTTTTTCAAAAAGAACAAGGTACAACTTGGTAACATGAGACACCTGATATCTACAAATCCGGTGCCTTTGATGTAATTACTTCCCGACAGGTGCAATTGGCTTACAAGTCTTGCTGCAAGCCTTCAATTTAAAGGGCCAAACAGAAGATTTAGAGTTACCCATGCACTTAACATGGTCAGGGAAATCGCCGCTCAAATCATCTCTGCCGTCTCTTGGGCCGTTAATCTTGTTGGATGTGTGGTTGGTAACCTTTTTACCAACTTTATCTTCTTTCCAAGACACTGTGCCATCTTTGTTGATCTCAACAAGGTCTTTTGAGTGACACCACTCAGCAAAATCCATCATGTGGATCACTTTGTCAGACTTTTTTCTTTGCTGTTCTTTAATTTTCATGAAAGTAGCTTTATCCATAACATCCTCCCTATGACACTATATAGTATTAAAGGGAGCATTATAAGGAGGAGAAATGGCTGACAACACCAGACTGAATGCCAATACGACCGTAGGAGATTTATACGCATCCGACGATGTTGGAGGGGTAAAACACACAAGAGTTAAAGTTCAATATGGCGTTGACGGCAGTGCAACAGATGTAAGTGCCAGTAATAGACTGCCCGTAGAAGACTTTTTAACTCAAGTAGGCAAAGGCACAATTGCTGGACATCGCATTATCAAACCACTTGGCAGTCGTATTAGCGGCATTGAAACATCGGCACTGGGCGATATGTCATTAGTCCCATCAGTTATAGTATTACCTAACCCTGAAGGTATCGGACTTGAGGTTGTTTCTGATGACACTAATGATAACAGCACGGGCACCGGGATCAGAACTTTAACGATTCACTATCTCGATACCAACTTCGATGAGCAAACTGAAGTAGTGACCCTTAATGGCACAACAGCAGTTCCCACAGTGGCAACCGACATTCAAGCCATCCAATGGATGAGTTCTGCAAGCGTTGGATCAAATGGAGTAGCAGAAGGCAACATATCACTTCGCCATCTCTCAGATACTCCAATCTACGAGTATATCGCTGCTGGCGGTAATCAGTCTTTAACAGCCCGTTATACAGTGCCAAATGGACACAAGGCTTATCTTATGGATTGGCATTGTTCTGGCATGAAGAAACGTATTGATTTCTATTTGCGAGCTACTTGCGATAAGGTCACAAGAGCATTGCTCTCAGGCATATTTTTGTTTCAAGATTTCGAAATATGTGAAAAAACCACATCAGGAACTTTAGATGGCGGAATGATCCTATTTCCGGCTCGTTGCCAAATAAAAATCTCTGCACAAGCAGATGGAGCAAACGGCGAGGGAGCAGCTAGTTTTACACTTTTGGTTGTCGCTGATTAAGGAGACGTATGCTTTTACCATTTAGAACACTAATGGACCCACCGATCCCACCGGGCGGGGCAATTACGGGCGGTTCTGCCGATGTTGCCTTCTTGGATTCATTTACCCTTAGCAGAACATTGCTTCCATCTATTGAATTTGAAGTTGATTTGACCATGCCTACATCAGAACTTATTGGCCCAAAATTAAACCTAAGAAAGGTTCCTGTCTATCACTCAGAAGGTAATTCTGCCGATACGACAAGATTAATGGTGGAACAGAGAGAAAGTCAATTCTCAGCTATCCTTCAAGGATTTACGGCTGCGGGTGGAAGGGCGGTAAAGCATGGAGATCGCTTTACTGTAGAGGGCCAAAAAGCGATTTATTTAAGAGACATGTATACAACAGATAATCCAACAGGATTTCCAGCTTCACAATTAGCTTTATTGAAAGTTGTTGGATCAGATTTACATGACCATGACGTATACAAACGAGGTATTTTGACGCCCGGCGTTAAGATACAATGAACAAAGGCGGATGCTTGGTAGCATCCGCCTCTGAACGTTACAAGGAACTCGAAAATTGAATCCACAACGTATCCCAAGTTGGGATGACCCGCTTCCACGTTAAGACCCCCGAAGGAATCCTCACACAAGAATTGAGACCACTCTAGACTGATTTGAAAGTCTGTTACATCCTTCACCTGATGCAACCAAATTCAAATTAAAGAACAAATTCCAGTCACTTCAATTTACCTGATACCTAGCTAGGGCTTACCGATATGTGACTCTTTACCGGCTTATCATTGGCAAAAATCTTCCCACCACCAGAAATTGCTCTCTATGACTCCTAATTCTCGTGAACCTTGCGTTGCAGAACGAGGTTGTTAACTTTTTAGTGAATTTCTCTCGTACTCGTGATCGGATTAAGAGAATCCTTGAGCCGGTTGTGAAAAACGCAGTCGGATAGTTACCATCCCTTAGTTTTTACAGGAAAACTAATCAAAACCTGCTGGGTTTTCTTATTAGCGGTGCTCTACCAGCTTAGACCCGGTTTTCAAGTTACAGTCATTTTCCTTTAACTGCCGTCTTTTTTAGCAAATTGGTTTTGCCCTGGGATTTTGCGTCTTACAGGCGGACCCTCAACTGCCCCTGCATTATAGCAACAATTTATCCCTGCACAACCCTAAATAATTGTGATATGGACTTTAAAGCATTTCTCGAACAAAACGGCAAAGAAGAGAACAAGAGTGTCCGAGAGGCCCTTAAAAAACTTCCTGAAGCTTACAGAAAATTGGTTAGGGGTTTCAAGTTCAAATTTCTCGACGGAAGCACATTGCACGGTGATTCTGAGCATGTTGGCTACATGACCAACAAGCCCAAGGTAATCGCTGTCGCTGGTCCGTGGCATTATGGGCGAGAATTTACATTGTTTCACGAAATTGCTCATTTGGTTTGGGAGCAATTGGTTGATAAAGAAAAACGGGCGGAATGGAAGAAAGTCTATAAAGCTACCAAAGATAAACATCAACACCAAGGGCTAGAGGAAATGTTTTGCATGGCTTTTGCTAATTTTTTTGCAAAAAATAAAGTAGTCATCCACGATCACGATAATTGGAAAGAATTTATTAAAGGTTTAATAAAATGAACTTTAAAGAGTGGTTCCTCGCAAACGAGGTTAGATTCAAAGGCTTAAAGAGACTGTTTGATAAGGAATACCCTGACTTACCAAAATATGTCAAAAACGACCTATACAACAACCGTGTAGCATTTACGATGAGAAAACTTATAGGTCGCCCTGCCGCCATCCCGACTATTGCAGCACTTGGATCAGATGCAACGCACGGATCAAACGATTCAATGCACGGATATCTTCGAACCACAGGCGACAGCGATGTGCCCAGTGATGCAGCATCTCGAATTTTTGGTGCCGCATCTTTTAAAGACCACATCTTTGATAAAACTCCAATTATCATCAATGTTTCGCCACTAGATTTCAACGATAAATCTTTGACCATTATGATAGAACGTCTCTTTGGATTCAAGCCAGATGATCGAATTAGAGACGACAATAATCGATCTAAAAAACAAAGATCAAAACTTTCTGAAGGAGGCAATGAACCAATTATCGTTATCAAAGATGATAACAACAAATACGATCTACTTGAAGGGTGGCACAGAGCAATGGCCAATCTCGTGTTTGATGGGAATGATACAATTGGTGCCCCACCACATCACATTATAATGCTCAAATCTGGGCAACCAATAGCCAACAAAGAACTCAACCTTTGGAAGAAAGTTCCTTTAAAAGCATTCGTTGGAACTATGGCGGCTTAATGGACCATGTAATGTTATATCACTGGTGGGGAAGTGGCGGCAAAGTAGCCCACAACATGAAAATCCCCATCATACTCTCAATCGCTACTGTTAGAGCACACAACAAAGATATTTCTATTGTTGTGATGGATTTGTCTGAAGGAGAACAAGATTGGGAAGATTACCCCAAAAAATTAAACTTCAAATTGGAAAGAATAAATCACTACCTTCCAATAGACATTAAAAGATATGGGTTCAAAAAAACTCCTTGGCATGGCATTGGAGAGACCGAATCAAAACCCGTTGACCTACACATGATGTCTCGCCCCTTCGATTTTTTGAAGTGTGCAGAAAGGCAACCAGAAAATAAAATTATAGGTTGTGATTCAGACATTTTCTGGCTACGTGATCCGCTGCCGTTAATTTTAGAAGAAGAACATTGGGATCACAACGGATTCATTCCTAACTTTGTAGTAGATGGCAACCTTGGCCTTTTCTATTATGACAAAAGATCAGAACAAGCTCAAATGGTTGGAAAAATGTGGATGGCTTTTTGTTTGCAGGCCCTTTATGACGCCACATTCAGAAAAGAAATCATAAAGATCACCCCTCATTATCCAATCATTATTGATGAACTCATAATGAATTGGGCAATAGCTAAGGGGGTCGCAAATCCAACACCGACTCCCAAATGGGAAAACTTCCACATATCTGGGTTCAGATCATATGCCCCCATTGAGGATATACAAAGCAAGGTTAAAAATTGCCATTGCCTTCTTTCCATAACTGGGCCTGAGCGAGGGAGATTTTGTCAAGTAGTAAAAGAATTCTACGATCCTATCTCGACTGTCTTAAGTCCGAAAGATTTAGATGATATATTCGGGTATAATCATGAAAGAAGGAAGTGGTCTATCATTAACTTCCACAAAACTCTCGACAAGAAGGGAGTTGTGACCAATGATATGTGGAAGTTTTTGGGGCAAGGAGATGACTATATGACCCAACTAGATCACGACTTTAAGGCAACCAGAAGATTATTGCAAACAGCTAATCAAGACCGAAACAAGCTTACTCGCAGAACTCTCATTTAGCTTCGTTGGGCACAATCAGTGTATGTGGATGAACTTCAGCCAAACTCAATATGCCTGCCACCATTTTATCTTTTGATACAGTACCATTCATGTCTGTGGAGAACTCCCAAGCTCCCCCAAAATCATCTCTGTCTAAGAATCTCTTCTTTCCCCAACCCGGATCAGCAACGGTAACACATTTTTTGTCATAACCTATTGCCACAACGTAATGCCAAGTGTATTCCCCACTTCTAACTAGGACAATACATGGGCGGTTTTTACTTATGAAATAATGCAAGTTAGAAAAACTACCCTTCATCATTTCACAAGGCAAACCTAGCTGAGCCAACGCACCGGCCAATACATCAGGAGCAGTCATGCCAATCGGACTCCCACCATAATCAAACCAGTGCGTCTTACTTTTAGCTTTAACCTCTTCAAGGGTAATGGTGTCATTACCATAATATTTGAGCAACATCAAAGCACTCGTGGGACCACAGGTGATTTGATCTGGTTGTTCAACAAGGGGAAAATCTTCGATGGAATGTTTCTCAGGATTGCCTGAAAAAATAGGGGAGTTATAAGTTACAACACTAACGGCAATGACAGCTAAAATAGCTAGAATGATTTGGTTTCCAAAGGTCATTCTAAACCGCATATAATCCACCTTGAACCTCACGCATAAGTTTCGGAATTACTACCATTGCATCTTCGGACATACGCTCATAATCGGTTGGGTCCATACTGAATGCTTTGTAGTGATGAAGAACCGGGTTCTTCATGCATTGTGGCTTATAGCCTTTCACCTGTGCTCTCATGCTAACGATAAAGCAATGTCCGACAATTGGAAGGTCTTCAGGCCAAGGGCCACAATCTTCCCAACATTCTTTTGTTACCAGACAACACCACTCTTGAATGAAATCCACTCTGTTATCTTCAACAGAATATGACCCCATCTCAATGCCAACCAACCCTGAACCTTGAGATACAGACACATTGATCAGCAAATCCAACCATCCTGTGTTCAATACTACCACATCATGGTGCAAAAAGACATAGTATTTTGAATTAGGGTCTGCTGCTTGTACGCCTCGATTGCACCCACCGGACCACCACAAGTTTTTATCATTGCGAACCACCTTGATTCCATCAGCCTCTAATTCGTCAAGGTAATCTTGAGTTTCTTGGTCAGAATCGTTATCTACAATAATTACTTCATAATTATTCATGTTGCTCATGATGTGTAATGACTGGATGCATATGTTTAAATATTCTGGGTTGTTTCGATGAACAATAATAATTGAAACCTGTTCTTCGCTTCCATCATGAAGCGAAAGATTCATTTCTGGTCTTGGCCCTTCCAAAGGATTATGTGCCATTTTCTTCTCCTTCTATTTCTACCTCCATTGAACTGCGAGTGCATTGGCATTCAACCGGCCCAAATTCGGTACTCATTGTTTCCACAAATTGATTTGCATGCTTCTTAACGTACTCGTCAATCACGGACGCCTTGGCGTGTGCTTTCTCTACTTTCACCCATATCATGTCCCCCTCTACTTGGCGGGCTACGGTAATGGCTAAAAATGCTTTCATTCTGCTGCCTTTGCTCTATTTTCTCTTGATCTCATAATCATTAAATTAAAGTTATCAACAAAACCTTTAAGTGCTGTGTCTGGATAGGTCTGTGCCATTAAGATCAAGTCATTTTGTGTTTCTACATCTATGTAATCTTGGACTCTAATCCATCTTTCGATAGTATCTTGGGTTAAAGCGGATATTCTTCCTCTGCTAAATTCTCCCTCTCGACCCGGCATCTCTACCTTAATGTCTACGCCTTGGGCTTCTCCTCCTACCATTGTACATCCTCCTCTTTGTGAATTTCTGGTGCAGATGGTCTTTCCTCTGCAAATAAATCTGAAGGCAAAGCCGTGCTCTTATAAACAAATTTGAAGAACTTATCTGAAATTTCCTTCATTGATTCTTGAGATAATGCGACCCCACCAATAGAAAGATCGCTAGTGCTATAATCTACATGTGCTACCGTCTTCTGCTCAACACCACCCGACTCATAAGTAATCTCTACTGGCATGAGATTTCTAACTTTCAATATTTTGATATCTTTAGGCTGTTTAGAAACAAAGACGGGTTTTTCAGCAGTATAGTCAAAATTCTTTTGCTCAGACATTTAACCCTCAAATGTATAAATAACTTAGGCAACTTTATTAGAGTGTGTATATGTTGAATTTTAAAGAGTTCATGCAAGGACAAGCTGCATTCCTCCCTTCTGCTTGGACAGGAAGTGAGACAGGCGTAGATGCAGACAAGAAAAGTCCGGTGGGTAGTGTAGATATGCCCATTAAAGCAGTGGAAAAGACCGGAATAATCAACAGACTTGAAAAAAACAGCAACCCTGTGCTTATAGGGCTTACAGACGGGTCAGATATAAACATCTCTTGGGATCATCTTCGAGCATGGCTAGGAAATGATCCTTGGTCTAAACTAGACCTCCACAAAAACATAACCGTAAAATACGATCATCCCGGTCAAAACGCCAGAATATCGGGAATAACTATTCACTAATCCCGTCTGGATTTTTCCCATCTATCGAGCCATTCTTCTTCATCGTACTTAACAGGTTCCCCCGATTGATCTTCAATTGATGTGCGAAATCCATCTAATTTATCAGGGTCCAAGCCGGGGCCATAAGGCGAAGGAGAATAAGGTTTCTCCATTCTTTCAATAACCTTATCAGCCAATCTATCTAAAACCGGGCCACCTAAAATAACAGTACCTAAAAACAAACCAACCAAAACAATGGCTGCTATTTTTAACATATTTCTGTTCATCCTTAATCTCCAAATGTTGCAGTCTTGATATATTTCATTATCAATTTTCTTCGAGAGCAAAACGATTCTGCATCTAATTCAGGTTCTGCTCTTCGAAAAGAGTGGATACAGTAATTGTACTCTACAATATTATTTTTGCAATATAGCTTTTTCAAATCATTCTCCACTTCCCTCTTAATTTCCATAGAAACTTCTAAAGCTAATATAGCAGTAAGTTCAGTTAATGGGTCTAATCCATTAACTGCCCTTAAATCTCCCACATAATCAAACGAGTTAGCGTGGACATTTAAAATTTTCTCTACGGGTTTGACTGTCCAAACCGTATCTCGACAATCTTCCAAAACAACCGTTCGATTGTCATCTCTTATGCCTACGAGGTTGGCACCTTCTGGCCATGATGAATCACATATCATCCAGTCGTGTTTGTGATTTTCAAATTGTTTAAATACTCTTACTATCAAGCCGTACTTTGCTTGATTCCACAGAGAATCAGGGTCTTCAGCTTCTTCACTTTGTTCATTCCGCTGATTTTCCAAAACTTGGGCGGCTGCTCTTCGGAGCATGGGGGTTTCTATAGCATCGAATGCCTTTACAAGACTCCACCTATCCACGAGCTTTTTTTGCTCTTCCCTGATCTTGTCTATCTCCTTAGAAATTAACCATCTATTTGTCATAATATTTCCTCTTTGGCGTTATATGCTTTCCCTCTAATTTCTCTAGCTTCTTAATTACATCCACATAATCATCGCTGAGGTCTGTTGGTACTTCTATTTCTACGGTAGCTATAATGCTACCAAGATTGCTTTCACGGTATTCCGCTCCGGGTTTTGGCAATCCTTTGCTCTTTAATTTAAATTTGCTTCCTGTTTGCGTGCCGGGCGGTATACTAAACTCCACAACCTCATCCAATGTTGGGATTGCAATCTTGCTCCCCAGCACTAATTGAGTATAAGAAACCGGAATTGTACAAAGAAGGTCTCCATTCTGTCCTCTGTGGAAAAACTCATGGTCTTCCACCTTGACTAGAATATATAGGTTACCTGCCGTCCCTTTTCCTTTGGCGGGTTCACCCTGCCCTTGAAAAAACAACTGCATTCCCGATTCCACGCCTGCCGGGATTTTAATATCAGTTTTCGTTTCTTTCCTAGAAGTAAGCCCTACACCTTTACAATCATCGCATATTTCTTGAATTTCTTCGCCCATACCTCGACAAACTGGACATGGTGTTTGAATCAACATTGGCCCCTGTCGAACATTTACCGATCCTTGACCACTACACTGCGGACATGTTCGTATCTTGGTGCCCCCCGCTCCATTGCAAGTTCCACACTGCTCTCTTTTATTATACTTGACTTCTTTCACACAACCTTTGACGATATCATTCAAAGTCAAACTTATAACCACTTGGATGTGCTCTCCCTGTGGTCTTCTTTGTTTTTGCTTGAAGAACTGATTGAAAACAGAATCAAAATCCTGCCCAAAGAAATTAAAGTCTCGATGTGATGCCGTAGGTCTTCTGCGGCTTCCTCTCACAGCACCGTACCTGTCATACTCCGCTCTTGATTGAGAATCACTCAATAATTCATAAGCCGAATTTACTTCTTTAAACTTTTCAGTTGCTGCCGCCAACTCTTCTTTAGATTCTTGATTGTGTGTGTCGGGATGCCATTTTCTGGCCAGCTTCTTGTATGCATTCCTAATGTCTTCGTCTGTAGCGTCTTTTTTCAAGCCTAGAATTTCATATGGGTTCATTAAAATTTGTCTCCTGCCAAACCATCTACTTCTTTTATATATTCTCTAAGCTCATCAGCTTTAGCTTTCTTGTGCCACAAAAGTTGATAGTCGTGAATTCCCTTGTACTGGGAAACAAACCCGCTATAACAAGCTGGCCCACATTTCTCATACAGTCTGTTAAAAAATTCTGCGTCCGTGTTCGTAGCCCAAGGCATTTGCCGGTTGGCATCCGCTGTATTTTCTGCAAGCCAAGCGTCCTTTTCTTTATTGCAAGAAATTCTCCATGCCACTTGTGAAGCATCACACCTACCATACAAATTTATCGGTCCTGTGTGTTCATTGTAAGGACCAACAATGTTGTCCACATCTTCAGATTTCTGATAAAGCGGATTGTATAAGTGGATGTTAGAATAACAATACAAAACCTCTGGACAAGCAGTGAAATAATAATTCAATTTGCCCAGATATTCAGGGTGCAATTCATCATCATCATTCAGAGGCACAATAATTTCAGCATCAGTGTTTCTCAAAATTTCATTAGCATATTTGCCCAATGAAATCCCGCCCATAAGCTTCTCTTCTAGGCTGGTTTCCTTGCGAATAAACTCTATCTGGTCTATGTGGTCGTCCAATATCTCCCTAGCAATTGGCTCGCCAGGGATGGGGGACGCATCATCTCCAAAAATTAATTTCCAATTCTGATGGTAAACATTAGACTTAAGAATGCTGTTTAAAGCATTCCTGACCAATTTTGGACGATTATAATAAGTCAATAATATAAGGACTAACTTTTGCTCCATATTCTCCTCCCGTCAAACTATTATAGTAATGACATGCATCTACTCCACAAAAGACCTAAAATAGTTGCCACAATCCTCGCCAAAGACGAGGAAGACATCTTGGCCGACATGATCGAACATCATATAAACATCGGCATAGACGCCTTCATAGTAACAAATAATCGATCAACTGACAAGACTAGAGATATAGCCGCATCTTATAAAGAAGTCTTTAAGATATTTGATGAGATGGATAATACTCATCACCAAGAGGCCCATGTCACCAAGATGGCTCGCTATGCTTGTAAATTAAAACCCGAATGGATTATTCACCTAGATGCTGATGAATTTTGGGGTGGCCTCGAATTTTTAGACGAGGTTAAAGAAAATGGGGTGGCCTCGACAATTGCCTTTATTCATCCCCCAGTAACCCCAGAATGGGGTTTTGATGCACATGAACAGAGATTCTATCTCGACATGAAAGAAATCCAATCATCAATGGAGGAGAGTAAGGTCATGCATCGCCCCAATGAAAACATTGTCATCCAACACGGAAACCATTGGATGGATAATGTGGAAGGCCCAATTCTCAGGACCGAAAGAGTCTACCGACACCATTATCCTTTAAGATGCTTTCAACAAATGATCGTTAAAGCATACATTGGCCATAAAGCTATGGTCAGCCGAGGGGCTTATTGTGGTAGATGGGGAATGTGGCACGATCTTCACGAAGAAGGGAAATTGGAAGGAGAATTCAATCGAATCCTGTCCAATTGGAACGAAATGATTAAAACCGGGCTTAATAAAGAACTCATGGCTGAGATGGTCCAGTTTTACGCAGGAGGGCCTGACGGTTTGGAAAGGGTCTTGGCCGGATTAGAGACTATAACCCCGGAGATCAAAGAATGGACACCTTTGAAGGCACAGTAATACACGGTGACGGATATGCTCGCACCATTGGCTGGCCCACAGCCAATTTGGAAGACATTTCAGGTAATCTGCCTGAAAAGGGATTATACCTCGCCCACACCGAAATAGATGAAATTGACTATTTCGGCGGACTCTGTATCGACGAGAAGAATGAGCTATTTTTAATAGAATTCGAAGGAAGCCTTTATGGGAAAAGGCTGAAAGTTGATGTGTTAAAGAAGATCAAAAATATCGACGACGTAGACAGAGAAAAGCACCTTGAAGACCTACGGGCTGGCTTGAAAGCCATTGATGAACTTAAGTCGTCTTTCTAATTGCTACCACGCCTGAATCTTTTAATACCGGATAAATGTCGGGGACAAGAACGTCTTTAAAATAATCATAAAACGCTTTCTTCACTCCCGGCGTAGTGGGCTGTTCTTCAAAATCATCTAAAATGACAATCCCTCCATTTGCCATCCGGGGCCAGAAATATCTTAGCCCTTCCAACGTAGACCAATAAAGGTCTGCATCTAAATGGACAAGAGCAAACGGGACATCCTTTGCTATCGCAGAATCAATAGTGCTTGGGAACAACCCCCGCCCAATGACGATGTTTGGATCATTGAGATATTCAAAAACATCCTCCACATCGCTAAATTCACCACCAGACATATTGTCAGACAACGTGAGCACCGATTTTGGGATGCCTTCAAAGGTGTCAAAAGCATAGACTGTTCTGTTGGGGAACAATGTAGCAAGGAACTTAGTGACCCCACCCCGGTATACGCCCAACTCTGCCATACTACCTTCTGGCAACTTATCCTTCAATGTGTAAATGAAACAACACGTAATGTGAGCTTTTAAAGACTTGTTAACAAACCCTGTATCCTTGACAATTTTCACAAAATTGTCATCGACAGTTTGTTCGCCCACACACTCATGGGTTTTGGCATCAAAAAATTGAATCTTGTATTCGGTCATCAATCCCCACCGGCACCTATTGATTTTGTACTTGGTCCTGTACTTGAACATTACAAATTCCTTCGTAAGCTCTAACTCGCTCAGAGTTAGCCCATTCTTCTCTTAAGAGCCCGTACATAACGCTGTTGAGGTATCGCCCACTCTGATAACACGCTTGTCTCTTAACGCCTTCTTTGACCATCGTCAAATCATCGAGCTTTAAAGCGGCTGTGTTGGTCTCCAAGACTTCGCCATAAATGCGATTCATATTCAACATCTCAAAAGCAAAATCAATACCTGCATACCAACCCTTTACTGCAAAGCCTCCAACACGTCTGAAATCTGGGAAAACGTGTCCACCAATTTGGAGAGAACGGTTGTGGCGATCAATGTTATAGAAAGTAGCGATCCCAAAACTTTCCATAATGTTGTTTTTTTCAATCATTCCCACAAGAACAAGATCGGTTTCCGAAGAGTTAATTTTCTCAAACCACTCAAGCTGTGATCTGTCGGTTGGGATCAAAAACCCATGTGTGAACATCCAAGAAGTTGTCTTGGAATCTTTCAAGTCTTTCAGGTCTGCCTTTGCAAGCCTTCTAAACCAAACGCCATCTTTGTGCTTATAAAATACTGGACTGTTCATAGCGACTCCACATTTCTTTCCAATTAGTAAAGGTAAAAGAGCTTAACTTATCCAAAACATCAGGGTCTTCAAATAATTCCCATTCCCAATACCATTTGCGGTGGTCAAGGTTTGAACTTATGTGAAGAATGATTTTGGTGATGCCGGGCCTTAAACCATCCAAAAGCATCAAAAAATTACGCTTCTTTTCTTCAAATGATTCTCCGCCCAGCATAGACAATATGTAAAAGTAATCTACCCTGATCCCTTTATAGCCTCTAAACCCGTTTAGGTGAAGGCCCAATTTCCGAAATCTGCGGAGAGTAGAAATTTTTATTTCGGGAACAAAGCACGGAATATTCTTATATTTGGCGTATTCTCTATAAACTTTGGTTATTCGTGGGTCAAAGAAAATAGACCCTCCATGAGAATCTATGTGGGAAGGAACAACGCCCTTTTTCGCCATATACTTGTGTTGTGCATCTATTCCAAAGGAACTTGAGTCCCTGGCGTTAAAATGCAATCCTACGTCGTGATCATAATCCCGAATTTTAAACAAAAATTTATCAGGATAACCTCGGACCAATACAGAGCAAGATTGAATTATCCCTTGTTTTAAAGATTCAAATATAGCCGTATTAATATAAGGGTCTGAGCCCGCATCGTCTGCGTGTAAGAGTAAAACTTTTTCATTGTTGAAGCCCAAATGACTTCCCCAACTCATATCCCCTGCCCGTCTTCTGATGGTTCAAATCGCCAAGATGATTCAGGCATTGGAATGCTTTCGGCTGGAGGGTTTTGCCGTGCCCTCGCCACCTCTGCCAACCCAATTGTTGGTGCCCCACTTTGTTCTGGTGGCGAATTGGAGTACATCTCTCTCCATGTGTTTTCTAGGTTTCTAGCTTCGTTACGACCAGAAACATAAGCTCCAGAGATACCAGAAAAACCACTTGCTCTTGGCCCACGATTTGCGTATGTCGAATGACCGGGAACAGTATTTCTGAACTCACGACTTTCAACCGGGTTCAACTTAATTTTCTTTCTCGTTGTAGGCCGAAACTCTTGTTCTTGACTTCTTTGCTTGTTTTGAAAATCCAGTATAATTTTGGCAGCTACCTCTTCAGCCAAATCTTTACTGCCATACCATCCTTCTTCATAAGCTTTGGTCAATAACCTTTTTAATTGTTCTACTTCTAAATTCATTTTAATCCTTCTTTACGAGAATTCAATCTCCATGTCCCGGTTGTAAATATCAACAGGGCTTACGCCAGAATCGGCTATTTCTGTGTTATTGTCGGCATCAGCAAATTGAATATTCTCATAAGTGTCTCCAGACGCTGCTGGCGGCATATTCGAATTCTCCGCAGAGTCAAAAAGAGCAGGATCAAAAGGCGGCGGGGCATTAACCACAGATGCTGAAGGTGTTGGGACATCAGCAGGGTAACCCATTGGAACAGGCATCGGCCTTCCTAGTGAACCTTCAGGAAAATCAAAAGTTGTCTGATTCTCTTCCGGCACAAATTGTACACCTTCACCGCTGTCAACACCCACATTATATGGAGCAGCAGCCGGTTGATTTTGATAATACTCTTCAGCTTCTGAAAGAAGCTTTTGTGTGCGTATGCAATTATCGGGTTGAATATCTTTGATCAGCTTCTGAGCAACAGTTTCGGCCATATCTTTTGAACCATACCATCCTTCTTCATAAGCTGTCTTTAACAATTTCAATAATTCTGTTTCGTGTATTTTTATCATATTTCCTCATTTGGCATCCATTCCTTGTGGGAATTGGATGTTACTTGCATGATTTACTGTCCACGCCACTTCATGGGTTACAGCTTGATAAGTTCGAGCGGCACTTGAATAGCCATTCCCCGATTTCTTTACACCGCCAAACCCCAAGTGACTTTCTGCTGCAATAGAGCCGCCGTTCCAATAACACATGCCATATTCACATTCATCTCTACATGTTCTTGCTATGGCGTGGTTATTGGTTAAAACACCCACTGCCAAGCCATAATCAGTATCATTATATATACGAATTGCGTCGTTAACTGTGTCAAAAGGAACCAATGCTACGTGAGGGCCGAAAACTTCGCTCTTCAGATTTGGAACATCTCGCCATTCGCTCTTATACACAAATGGCAAGGAAAAATATCCTTTTCCTTGAAATGAACCATCGTTAAGAATTTCGACACTTTCATCTCTACGCACCATCTCGTTGAATTGATTTACTCTTTCGAGTTGAGCCTTATTGATAATCGGCCCATAAAATGACTTTTCATCTGTAAATGGCCCAGTTTTGATACGAGTTACTCGACGAGAGAATTCGGTACAAAACTCATCATAAATTGATCTTTGAATAATGTGCCGACCAGACGAAACACATCGTTGTCCTGAGAGCTTAAAAGAACTAGCTACACAGGCGTCTAACACCATCTCACGATCTGAATCATTCTGCCATATGTCTTCAAACACAAGACATGCAGATTTACTGCCCATTTCGCAACTACATGTCTTATGCCATGTACCGGCACAATGAGTCCTAATCAATTGGCCCACTTCGGCTGAGCCTGTGAAAAGAACCACATCTACTTCTTGGTGAACCAAAGATTCGCCAACAGTTCCATCTCCATGAACAAGATTGAACACGCCGGGTGGCACGCCTGCTTCTTCATAAATTTCGGCCACTATCTGGGCACACATAGGTGTGTCTTCAGAAGGCTTCCAAACGACCGTATTGCCCTCTACAAGGGCTGGTGCGGCGTTCCAGAACCCGCCAATAGCCACAGGGAAGTTCCACGGACTAACGATGGCTACAACGCCTTTCGGCTTACGAAGCATGTAGGCATCTTTGTCAGCCAACTCAGAAGCAATCATCTCACCATAAGATTGCTTGGCACATCCCCAAGCATATTCGGCCATGTGCAGTGCTTCATTAACTTCGGCAACTGATTCATTGTAATTTTTGCCTGTCTCAATTGAGATGGTTTCACACAGCTTCTCGAAATATTCATCTTCAATAAGCCGAGCCGCTTTTTTAAGAAGTTCTCCTCGCAGAACACGAGAAACTTTTCGCCATTTCTTTTGTGCCGCCCTAGCTGTTTCTACAGCTTCTGAGACTTCCAAGGAAGTCGAAGTTGGAAACCAAGCTACTGGCTCTTCAGTAGCGGGGTTCATACTACTGAAATCTTTACGATGCTCACCCCATTCCCCATTGATATAATTCATTCCCAGATAAAGATCCATGATATATTCCTCTCATAAATTTTGTACTACGCCGTCTACGAATAAAAAAGCCATCCCTGTAAGAAAAAATCCAACAGCAACAAATAAACAAGGCCAATCGCCTCTCTCTGCTGGAGTTCTTTTAAAAAGAAGTTGTCCCCCAATTATCAGCGAAACAATCCCCGGTATTAAACTGGGGATCAACAAAATAATCACAGGCACCAAATGTTGTAATGCTTCCATTTAAATCCTCGGCTTACTATACCCAATAACTCAAAAAATAGCAATGCTCATCTTTCTCGCCCAATAAGATTGGACAATAAGTTCCTTGTCTGATAAACATCATGTCTACGTCTGTTTTAACCTTCTCCACAGTCCCCGATATTTTCTTTCCTTTTTCATTAAGATAAGTCCCACGGCTCCAATCTTTTGCGGGGTATGCAATGCCGGGGACTAGTACCCTGAAATGGTCGAATATTGGTTTCCCGCCAATATCAGGGAAATTCTCCAAGTAATCTATAAGTGTTTGCATTTCCTCAGAAATATCATGATTTTCTTGTAATTCAGATATGGTATAACTTCTCGGTTCGTAGTTGAACCAAGAATAATCCTGATTCTGCGAACTAAGACCTTCTAGACAAAAGTTAGTAAGAGGCTCAAAATAACTTCTTGGAACCAAAATTTTGTAAGCTGATTTGTAAGATGTGCGTTTAATTTCATACCCATGAATCTTTGCTAGAATCACAGCGGCATGAGTCATGGGTATACGATTGAACCCAAAATAAGTCTCTCTAATTTGAGCCTTAAAATTCTTGATATCTGTTTCAATACCTCTGGCCAAATCCTTACAACCCAATTTTTGAAACCGTTCTAACTCCGATTCAGCTTCTGCAATTTCATTCGCCCAAACGTCGGTATTCCGAGTGTAGTTTGCAAAAGTGTTATCGTGCGAACTCCAAATATCGTGCCCCTTCTTCTCAATGATCCCCACATTAATGGTTTGCATTCGTTTGGTGGCACGAATTTTATCTCTGGTTGCACGGTCCTTGACAAATCGAACATGAAGTTGATTCTTTTCGGGGTCATCAATTGATCTCTCAATATCCCGACTAGTTTTCCCCCTAGAAAGGATTTTCTTAATGCGAGAGAACACTGATGGTTCATGCTCCTTAGCATAAGCAGCAAGTCCCACTAAGGCACGACAATCTGATGAAAAATCACCAGACACAAGTTGGCCACCAAACAAATCAACTAGGGATGGGTGATCCAGATCAACAGCATTAGCAAAGCCAATGAGTTTTATTGCTAATTTTTGACCCAAGGCAGCAGCGGCAACATCAGGATCGCACTCTAGAACTCTTTTGAGAATGCTTTGGGTAAGATCAGGAGATTCCTGAACGGTTTCAGGTGGATCACACGAAAGACACCGTGGCTGAACCTTTTTTACTTCATCCCGCAATGGGTCAAAGAGAAGTTTTTGAGTTGACAATGACTTTATCCTTTTTTCTTTCGTTCTATCCGACATCTAATACAATTGCCTTCTAGTTTTGAAGGCAACTCTATTGAGGCTATGTCATCTAATTCTTTCACAAATCCCTTTATGACTTCAAAGCCCACGTCTTTGTGAGCGTTTTGTCTTTTTTTGAACCTCAGCGTAAGCTGAACTTTCATACCACCTTCTAAAAATTGTCGTGCCTTATTCGCCTTAGTGACTATATCTTCGTGACCTATCACCGGGCTTAACTTAATTTCCTTTATCTTAACAACAGAAGAAGTCTCCTTCTTTTTCTTTTCCTTTTTCTGTTGTTCATACCGAAACTTGCCGTAATCCATTACAGAACAAACAGGTGGTTTTGCGTGGCTAGAAACTTCAACCAAATCCATCCCTGCTTCGATGGCGATAGCTTTAGCCTTATAGGTTTCCATGACGCCTAAGTTTTCGCCGTCTTTAATTAAACGGACTTTTGGCACCTTGATCTGACTGTTGGTTCTCACCAACTTGTTCTCTTTGTGTTCTTTAAACTTTTTAGCCATTGCAATCCTTCAATAGAAGCATTACACGTTCTCCTCTTGGAAATCGACCAAAGACAAAACCCTGCCAGTGTTGGCTAGTATGGTTTTTGTATGAAAAAATGTCTCATTGCCAGCTTCATCGGTTACGGCAACCAATTTTCCAAATGACCCTTTTTGACTTTCCAAAAAGATGGTAGCTGCTCTCTCAGCAGTATCAGCAGTTACATCTCCTTGAAAGTCACCTGTTATTATAGAATAGTTCATGCTAAACCCTTTCAGACAAACCCGCTGTTAATCGCTGCAAAGCGGAAGAAACGTCATTGGGTTCAACCAGTACGTTTATCACAGCCGGTTCTTTTAAGTCAAGGGCACTACTAACTGCTTGGTGTAGCTCTGATTCTAATGTTACTTTGAATCCTTTGCAATTCCCAAACAATTCTCCGACCTTATGATATTCCCAATCTCGGATGTCATTAAAAGGTCCATCAAGCAAGAATCGCTCAGTTGTGTACCCTCGATTATTTAAAACGAAGATGATGGGATTCAAACCACGATCAATAATCGTGCTGATCTCAGACACACTCATCTGAAATGCCCCATCGCCTATCAGTACGATAGGTCTTACGTTGGGCCGTGCAGTTTGCACTCCCAATGCAGCAGGGATAGAAAATCCCATGCTGGTGTAGAAGGCATTTCCCAAAAAATGGTTAGCATGATGCATCGTAAGATCGCCAGCACCAAAGATGCTATCCCCTATGTCAGCACAAACTGCCATGTTTTTGTCTAACATCGAATTGATTTTATGGAAAAATCTTGCCGATGTTATCTTCTTGTCCTTCTGTGGAGTGAATTCAAACTCTTTGATAAGAGCAGAAGGTTTACGAATTTTGTGTGGAACCAATCTGGTCTCCAACAATGCTTTACAAAATTCATCAAACCTTACATTACCATAAGAGTGACTTTTCACATCTAAACCATCGATGCTTACATTGATGGTTTGAGTTTTGGAGAAGACCGCTGGCTTAAAGGCTAAAGTCATGTCGGTCAACATAACGCCCAACATCACCAAACAATCTGATTCTTCCACCAATTTTCTGGTGCTCTCTAAGCTAACACTCCCCGAATAAACACCACCATACAGAGGGTGTCTTTCATTGATTACCGATTTGCTCAGTAAAGTAGATACTACTGGGATGTTGGCGTGTTCAATAAACTTGACCAACTCTTTGCCCAAGTTAAATCTTGCCAACTCCACACCAGCCATTATAACAGGATTGCGGGCTTCATGAATTAAGCTAACAACTTCTTCCAACGATTCCTGTAAACTCAGAGCATCGCTCTTTTTGGCTTTGGGGGTGCCTTGTTTGTAAACATCATAAGTAAGAGACATCTTTGCCACATCTCTTGGCAATTCAATATAGACAGGTCTCTTGTAGGTGTTCATTGATTCGATAACACGGTCAATCTCAAATCCAGCCGTAGCCGGGTTTTCAAGAACAGCTTGGTCACAAGTCCATCTTTCAAAGACTTCCTTTTGTGACTCAAAAGACCGGACCATGTGGTGGAGCAGCATCCCGTCTTCACGCTCTTTGAGGCCGGGAGAACCAGAGATGACAATGAGCGGACTTCTCTCCGAATAAGCACAAGCAACTGCGTTTGCAATCTTGAGAGCACCCACGTTATAGGTGACCATCACACATCCCACACCTGTTACACGAGCATAAGCATCAGCGGCAAACCCTGCATGGTTCTCGTCTGTGGAATTAATTACTTCGATTAATTCGCTTTCCCAGAACTTTGAATAAAGATCAAGGACATAATCTCCGGGCACCCCGAATATGTGTTTAATGCCGGTGTTTTCTATTCGTTCCACTAAGAAGTCAGAAACGTGCATATAAAAGTCCCTCCCTAAAATGTTTCAGCAGTCGGAGAGTCGATAATTTTAATTAAAAATCCTTCACTCTCTGATGGGAATCTTCTCACCCATTCTACGCCTACCCCTAATGTGCATCCATAATCTTTTGGAAGCAAGCCCACTCCTGTAAAACTTGGTGTAATTGACGCTGTAGTTAAAGCAGCAGTCGTCAAAACAATGTTTCCGCTGGCAGTGTAGCAAATATTATCATCAGAAGGAAGACCTGTTCTACTTAAAATCACTGACCCATCATCGTGAACTGTGCCCGTATAATAATTATCGTCACTTTGCTGGTGCTTGGCACCAGTCCATACTTCACTTGGGTCTGGAAGGTCATATTCGTCATTGACAGAATCATAAGAAAGTAACATGGAACTGTCTGTCATCACAGTTCCCGTGTAGAAAAATCCTCCAGACTCGGTGTGAGTTGGGCCGCACCATTTGTTGCCGGGGCTATACAAAATTAAGTCTATCATTTTGAGCAATTTAAACTCAAGCCAATAGCAGCCCGGCAAGCAAACATCTTCAGCTTTCCACTCATAAACCAAAAAACTTTGTGTCAAAACATCTTCATCTGTTGTGCCATCGACCTGTTCGATATCTTCTAAAACGGTCTCTGTTACAGCAGCAGAATTTAATGTCCTAAATATCTTTAACTTGGCTCCTTTAATCCACGATGATGCAGTTGTAGCGTTATATCCTCTTTGAACTTGAACGAGTTTATTTTTTTCGTCAAAACCTGTTACAAGCATGTGCTCAGGCAAACGTGCCTGATCCATTACAATAATGTCGCCCACCATTGCTTGTTCAAAACCAATATCATCTGCCAATCTAAAGTAGGTGTCTATGTCTGTAATCGCCTTCTTCAAGCGACCTTTTGCCCACATGTTAACTTCTAAAACCAATCCCCTAAGATCAACAGGACCATCACAGTCATCTAATTTGATCTTAAAGGCCGGTTGGGTATCATGTCTTTTAATCGTAAAGTCTGGACACACGTCTGACGGACAGCCAAACTTGTCGGGACATGAAGATGCACCGCAACATCCCTGAGTGTTGGAGTTAAAAGAACTGCTCGGTTGTCTTAATAAGTTTCGTAATCCTGTCATATTTGTATATAGGATTACTACTTCTCTTTCACCCACGACTTAATTCGTGTTTCAATATCATTGACAATCTTTATTTTCCCCTTGTGATCTCTCTCTATCTCCGCATGAGAGGGAAGATTGTAACGATATACGGTGAACCAACCGTCTCGATCCATAACCAACACACCTAAATCTAGGCCATCTTCTTTGAAGGCATCAGCTACTTCTTTTTCAGACTTTTTCTTTATATCTGTAAGCTTATTGCTCTCAGCAAAATCTCGAAAAAGAGATGATTCTTTAGCATCCTGAAGAGACGCTACGTAGCGATATTTGTAGGTTGGTGGCCCAAAATCCTTTTCTTCTTCTTTGGGTTTGTCTTTTTTGACAACTTTGATTTTTGCCATGATTAAGCTGGATGGATGATAATCCGCTGAATAATTCGAGTGTCTTCAAAATCAGTATTGGAACCCGGTGGATACTCCATAAACTGAATTTCTATCGTGTAAAACTGCCAGCTTAAACTTAAATCATCCATAAGCTTTTTGGCCCTATCTTTGATCTCCTGTTCGCACTCATCAACCCACGCACGACCATTAAACTCTAGTGTAAGTATTTTATTAAGCTTGGTTATTTTAGCTCTATAAACCCATATGTTCATTTAAATATTCCAACTTCTTCGAACTTAGCTAGTTGATCTCTCATCCAATTTAAATTCCCTTTAAACTCATCCAATTTGATCGACCCAAACTTGGCGATTGCCTCCACTGCTTCTTTGTCTTTGTCGGAAACCTCTGGGGTCAAACCTAACTTTGTGTGTAGCGGAAACCACACCACTCTATCCAATTTGGCTCTACAGACGCTCCTCATGCACTTTTTCGATGGATAAGATGTAACATATATAGTCGCATCATCCAATCGTATCATCAACATTCCTTGATAAATGGCATTTTCCACGGCCCGCTCTACATAATTGGCCCGCTCGACCCTTTCCCAACTGAAATCATCATCCCGAATATCGTCAGGAATTCCATTTGGTTCTGCTGAGATAACACGATGAGACTTATCTACAATGACCGCTCCCTCTTGTCTGTGGGGGTCTTTGGATGTAGAGGCCGTCCAGAAAGCAAGAGACATAAAATAGTCATCATGACCTACAGTCTCTCGTGGCGGCTTTTTCTTATTCTTCGCCATTGTTGAAGACTCCACTACATTGCACATATGATAAGCGGTAATCTTTCGAAGGGTGTGACGCTTTAAAATGTTCGAATGCTTCTTGGTAACGGGGCGAAATCTTCGCTGTGATGATCGATTCCGTGAGAGGGACATCTACTGTCCATCCTTCCACACTTTCCATTCGCAATCTATAGCCCACATTAAATCGGCCCAAGTGCTGGAACCCAGCACAATCAACCAAAAGTTGATCACTGTGAGTGTCATAACACCAATTCCCCAGTGGTTGAACTTTACCACAGGGAATGCGTTGACACATGTTTTTTCTATTGGTTCGGCCAAAGGCTATGACAAAAACCTCAACTGGATATCCCGTAGGCTCCAAAGTCAAAGCTTCTTTGATTTCCTTTTCGTCCGAATCAATTGTGCTTTTCTTATCGCTCATGAGATTATCGATTACCTCTTGCATGCAATCCGAACTGCCACCGCTATTCACTTCACCTTCGATCCACTCCAAATCTTGCACTTTAACTGGCATATTATCCCTTTGTAATCATATCATTTAAAATATTGTGCGTTACAGCCGCACTTCCAAAGTAGAGGTATATTAGCAAAAGTATCTGGAAAACACAAACCCCAAAACAGGAGCAGTGGGCCAACTTGGGCCTAAAATGGTATAACAAAACAAGAATACCCAAGGATAAGATTGTGCCAATAATTTTGCACATCATGAAAAGAGCTATGTTGCCATCGCCAAATTGAATTAGCCATAGCCCTATGGGGTTTTGCTCAGTTTCAATGAGAGAGTCTGAGAGGATGATGGACCAGTAGCAGTCGATAGCGGAGATGACTCCGATGGTGAGCCACTGGCAGATGAAGATGATGGTGAGGAGTCGTCCCCATCCTCCTCGTCTTTCTCGTCTGCTTCGTCCCCGTCTTGATCCTCTATGGGGTCGTCCTTTGAATTCGGCTTGCATTTATCATCATCTTTCTTAGAAGAAGACCCATCATCTTCTTTCTCTTTCTTTTCAGAGGCGGTTTTTAATTCGTCCTCATCTTGTTTAAGGCCGTCTAATTTATCTAGAAAGGCGTCGAGTTCGGGATTTACGTAATGAGCTTTTGCTTCGTTTACTTTTTTTTTTTACAATCCCCTAACTCCTCAACCTCAAAGGGGTGGGCGGTTGAGCGACTGTGAACGGAAGCAGCAGCAATTGGCGGTTTCAAGCCTAATGCTGCGTCCCTTCTCAGTCTTGTAAAGGCTGATGATTCGTCTTGTTTGTGGAGCCACGTTAAAAAATCAGTTAATGCCATATTCGAAACTTATCTCATCCCAATCTTGTTCAATAAGGAGCAATTCCTCCTTATATCTAGTCAATTGGTCAGATAAATCTCTTAGCTTAACTTTGACTTTCCCCACAAGGGTTGGATTCGCCTTTGCTTGGCTCACATACAATTTAGCTTTGGCAACAGCCTCAGCCTTCTTCCCCATCAAGATTCTGTATCTTTCCTCAATTTCATCAAATGTTGGTCTCATTTTATGTAACGAGCTTCTGTCTCGTCCCTCAATTGGGTTAACCACGGAATAAACGGCGTTCCCCCAGTACCTGTTGGGTCGTCAGTTTGTTTTTGGATGTAGTTAATAGCAAACTCAAGATGTTTTGTCCTGAAGTTCAGCAATTCTTCCAAACAACTATTGTAAATTGGGACCAACTTTCCCTCATGTAAAGCCATTTCCCGCATCGTTCCCACTTGACCAGCAGCAGCGATTGATTCTATGTCTTTGACGAATTCCCGATGTTCCTTCGGCATATATGCTCGCATATCATCAAGGTGGTCCGTCAACATAGAACTTTTATGATCTACCTCTAATGCGGCGACATATGACGGGATAATCGAACTCTGGGCACCTGTCTCCCCACGCAAGTCCACAAAACCCCAATGGTCACACCCTTCGTAATTGACATTCTTAAAGCCGAATATGAATGGACGTACTGCCTTAAAGTAAAAATCCTCGCTGCAATTCTCAGGCATACGAGCCATTGTTAAATTCATCATACGAAGACTGGCATGCATTTTCTTTAGCCAACCAGCATATTGCTGTGGGTCACAATTCTCTATGAGGCCGGGAGGATCACCTTTAAGGTACTGATCTCTGTATTCTTTTATGGCCGAAATTCCCCCAGACGCACGAGCCTCTATATCGACATGGATCAATATAAACCAATCTTCGTCAACCTTATTGCTATGAGAAAAATTCTGCAACAATTCCAGATTTTCTATCGTGATAGGTTGTTCGGGGTCTTTTCGACACCAGTTGTTAAGAGCGTAGCAAGAATAAGAAAGGATGGGCAATCGATCCAACCGTTCGGCTAGTTGAGCCAAAGGGACCGCTATTTCGCAAGGAAGACGGGTGGCCGTTGTCTCGTGAAGAGCATGGACATAAGAAGAGGCCATGTAGCAATAATGTTTAAACAATCTTTCCAAACACTCAACACTAAGGCTTTCAAGAAAATAAACAGAGAAACAACTTCGCAGAAAACTTATAACTTCTTCCCTGTATTTTCTTTCTTCAATAAGGCGTGGAATTTCGGCCATAAAGCTATCAAGGGAAGTAAAGAAACTATGCGTAGGTGCCCAAGGCCCACGACCAGCGGTAACAATCAAAGGATCGCTTTCAGGCAAAAATCCTTTATCCTTTATTTCCCACATTACTTTTCCACTTCCCTAAATTAATGACTTCTAATGTTTCAAAAGAAAATGTTAATTTTGCCTCCTTCACAGCATCCTCTAGGTCTTGAAGTTTGTGTTCCAATTTCAAGAGATACCTATCGGAGCAGTATATTCCGGTATGGTCAGCAAAAGAACTTCTGGAGCCAAATTTAAGATAATACTTCAAAAAATGCAACTGTATTTTAGTTTTAAAATACTTCAACAAATAGCTTTTTTCGGTGGGAATCTCATAGTCAAAATAATTCCCTGCTAAAAATTCTAATTCCAAATTCTCCATTGAGACATACCATAACAATATTCTAAATTTAACAGAGTGATGCCAATAGCAAAAGCTTTGGGAATCCCTGCTTTTGCTGATTGCTGCATTAATTCTGTTAAAAATTTAATCTCCCAATCAACTAGTGAACTTTCTTCAAAGTCATCAGGAGGATCATTTTGATCTAAAATTTCATGAATTAAATCCAATCCCTCCACGAACATATAAGCAGGTATAAATCTGAAAATCTTGCCAATATTCTCTTCCCGCAACAAAACCCCACGAGGAATAGAGCCGCCCGATTCGTACTCTCTATCCTCAAAAAAGCTTAGTATGCTGGAAATGGCAAGTTCTCGGACATCAACCTTTGATATCTCTTCTAGTTCTTCATTGAAAGAATCGTCAAATGAAGAGTTGAAGGCTTCATCCATTATGCTGAGGCTCCTTTCCCCTATTAATGATAGATACATATACGGATATGTCAAGGAGGAAACTGATGAGAAATCTTATAGTTGCAATTATGTTCGCCTTGTCTTTATCTTTAGCTGGATGCGGCAACTTATCTCCACGTCAGGATCAACGAATCGATAACCAAGATGGACAAATTGAAGAGTTGAAAAATATTCAGAACGGGATAAACGCCGAAGTAGGCAAATTAAGACAAGAATCTGAAATCACCAACTCTACACTCAAAGACGTGCAGACTGGCATGGTAAATTTTCAAGCTAAACTCTCGTCCAATGAGAACAGCGGAATTCAAATTTTACAAGGTGATGGAGCATTGATTTTGGTGTTCGCTATCGCTGTTGTAGGAATGCTGTTATTTCATTACCGAAGACTTTACAAGAAAAATGAGAAGGCGGCTGATTTGTTAGCACAACAAATCACGAATAAAGGAGACCCCTACTTAGACGATGTTGTATTTTCTGCTGCTATGCATACAGATGTAGAAGCAGAAGTGTACCACTTAATGACAAAACACCAAAAGAAGAAATATACATCCTAAACAGGTGTGGCCACAATAAAGAGAAAGCCTACTCATAGGCTTTCTCTTATCTTTTGCTAAGTAATACAAAAAATAATTGTAGACCGCCCAAAAAATGAAGTTTAAGATCGCCGCAACAAATGGGGTCATTTTTATTCAATCTACCTGATTCGGGGCTAAGTGCCGTCAATGTCATACCCCTGAACAAGATCGGTCAAAGGAAGGAACCCACCACAGTTGTCGCCCAGTGGTTCCCCCACGCTTTTTGGGTCAATCCCTTGTGCTCTTTTTTCTCGCACAAATTTATTGACTTCAGCGTTAATATCCTTTTTGTCTGGTGTTAATTTCTTGCAATAATGCTTATTCCAATTGTAATCATCTTGCTCTAAGAAACGACACTGTTTGTGTCCTCCCCAAAGCAAACACACATTTTGTAACTGTTGATCGCTTAACATAATCTCTCACCAGATCAAAATTTCTTTACCTTTATTGGATATCAGCCCGTCTGGACCCAATTGATGATCAATTTCATGTTGAAATACAACGCCTTGATCCTCTGCGTGTATATAAGCAGAAAAGCTCTCTATGGTCAAGCCGTTTACTTCCGTTAACTTCTGGCCCGTTACTTTTACAATTAAACTTCTGGTCAATTCGAAGCGGCGGAAATCACCGCTTTCACTCAAGAGCGACAAACATCCCTCAATTGAAGTGATTACATCATCTCCAATAGGCTCGTAAACGCAATTGAGAAAATACTCGTACTTGCCGTCAGTTTTGATAATAAACAATCTCCAAGGAATCCCCACTTGAACAGCACTTAAGCCAACGCCTTCACGCTCATCGCAGACCTTCTCCATTTGCTTACAAACCTTGTAAACTTTTAAGAGACCGTCATCTCGACCCCGTTTCGTTGGAGCTTTCCCAATTTCATCCCGCTGAGGAATGTCTTCAATAGCTACAACTTTCATTAAATTCGCTCTCTTCTTCTCCTCCTTTTCCTCTGGAGGAGAAGGAAACTCAGGTGCAAATGTCATCTTACTCCCCGTTTTATGAAAGTTTTTCAAGTATAGCATTTTTTCTCGATTCCAACCATGTCTTTAAAGCTTCCTTGTCTCCTTTTAATTCAACCGGAATCTTTAATACCACTGGAATTATTGTGTCATCATCAATGATGAAGCGGTCAATCAATTCCCGCACGCACATTGAATTGGAAATGCCTTTACGCTTTGCGTAAGCCCGCAATCTGTCTTGAAGCTCAGGCTCAATGGCGAAACTCATGATCTTACCCATAATGTGTACCTCTTTCAATTATTGTCTTTTTTATTTTTTCTCTTTTTAGACCGATGTCCCGCACCAAACCTGGCTTGCATGGCCTGTTCTTCTCTTTCTTTTCTTTGCTTTAATTCAGCTTCTCTCTTTTTCTTTCTCCTCTTAGAGGATTTACTCTCAAAAAACTCATGCTCTTTATATGTGTGCATAATGTTCGCTTCATTGCACCTTCGCTTAAACACATGAAGCATTTCTCTAAATTGTTCCTCTGGAGTTTTATGCTTCGCTGGTCTTAACTCTACTCTTGCTCTGACTACATTAGCCATAATTAAATCCTTTCATATCACTATAACTTCATCTTTAAAGACCTAAGTCAGGTCTCTTTTTTATAAATCTGACTCCCAATTTGTGGGACTGTCTTTTTCTGATTGTGTCGTAAGGAATAACCTTGTTAATTTCTGATGTAGTGGCTAATTCACCTTGGTTTATCGATTGTAAATCTTTAATGCTCTTGACAATGATGTCAAATAAATTAGTATCCCAATTCATGCCATTTAAGGTATGGGTTGAGAAAGAGAAGATATTTTTTCTGGGAATAACCCCACAGATATCCTCTATTTCATAATCTTTCCCTTCAATATAACATTGCCTTTCGTTAACAGATACGCAAGGGCAGCGTGCGGCAATAGCTAGTTTGTCAATATCTGAGAATACATTTAAAATACACCCAGTCTGGTGAAAAGCAGACAATACATGCGACATGTTATCCGAAACAACATATAAACACTTATCTCCAAACTCAGTAGAGAGATTAAATGTAAAGTGATCCATGTAAAGAACAGGAACCATTTCTTCTTTTATCAATCTCTTCACTAAGGCTATCCAAAAATCTGGAGTTACATTAAGCTCATCAACTTTACCTTTCTGCCAACTCTTGATATGACGGACAGGATAAACTATTACCTTTTGGCCTCGTTTTTTCAGCCCTTCTTTAAAATTTTCAGAAAGAATTGAAGCAGAAGGAATAGCAGGCAAAAACAACCTTACATCCTCTCCTTTACTTCTTTCAATTACATCTTCGCTGTTTATAATTTCAAAAAAGTCGTTCAAATTCTGTTTACACAGAGTATAAACGTCTGAGTTATTATAGAAACTTATAGCATTTGATGCAAGTTTAGATACATTAGAATCTTCTTTAATTGACCAATATTCATCGACATAAGGGAAAAAACACTGATAACCGGGCCAAGAACCCAAAATAATGTATTTTGAAGATCGCCATTCTTTATAAGGCTTCAAAAGATTGGCACTCAGCAAGAACATGGACTTTAAGTCACCCAAAAAAGGCAAGAATACAATGTTGTGGTGAGATGTAGGCACATTGCGATCCATGAAAACATCTCTGTTAAACCCACACTGTTCTGCCGCTCTTTTTAAGTAACTTTGATCCATTATTTATACCACTTTACCGCTGCTGCTGAACCTGTAAAAACTGCCCATGCGTCCTTTAATCTGTTGAAAAAGCCATCACCCGGATAACAAAGAGGCTTCGCTGGCCCCCATTTACCCGGCTCATATTCTGATTGGTTTTCATTTAATTCTCTGATGTTCCACATTCTTTCTCCTCAATTAAATTGAATCTATCTAAATCTCTCAATAAATCGGCTGTTAATTTATTATCCACCATTCCCACAATATCTTTAAAGTTGCCTTCCTCAAGCTCACTTACGCCTTTATCAAAAAGCTCAATAGCATCTTGGGGATTGTCTTTAACCTTTTGGAAATCGCACAGGACAATTTTCTTGTCCCCAAAGTTGGTAAGTTTTTGCCGTACTCCTTCTTGCCCTACTCCGTAAATCTGATCAGGGGTTTCAAATAAAAGCCAAGGAACGCCCATAATGCCTGCCAACCGTGTAGATGCTGTCCAGAACTGAACAGTAAATTCACACTGGCATATTAAAGCAAGCGTCTTCTCTAAATCCCTGCTCTCTTCCATGCGAGAGAAGTCTATAATGTGATCTACAGGGCATGGCTGAACCGACTGCTTTTCGCCCAACCAGATGGGGGTGTAACCTTTATCTTCTAATCTCTTAATTACCTCTACATAAAATTCTGGCTCTAAGTTCCTCCCATACATCTTGCGGCCTCTTGCAAAAATAGCAACAGGTCGTTCGTCCACCATTTCTTTAGCCCATTTCATCTTCTCTTTGCATGGATGTGGGATTCTGACCGCTGTTCTTTTTCCAACATCTGGCTGACTGAATAAAGAATGAACAAATCCATTTTCCTCTTTACATTTTGGACAACAGGGCAACCACGTCCAACTAGCACCATACCACTGGCATTTTGGACAAAAATTGGCAACTGCAATATTTCCTAAGTATTTGGTGGGAGACAACTTACCCACCTGTTGTAGCTTTTTCTCTATCTTGTATAAGCTCTTGCCTATGTAACCAAAGGCAGCACAATTGTCACGAAGGTATTGGTACTCCTCTTTGATTTCCCAAAATTCGTCCACCAGATGGCGATAGAGGTATTCTCGACCATGCCACCCTACAGCAATCGTATAATCCCCCGGTCGTTTCTGAAGAAGTCTGGGGATGCAATACATGCTGCCTATGATCTCACATCCAAACTCCGAAAAACAAGCAATAACAAGGATGTTTTTCCGCTCTTCAGGCTTTGGGCGATTGTTGAATTTGTGGATGATAAACTCCACATTTTCCAAAGGATCGTCTCCCTTATGCTTGGATTCAAAATTTTGGAATTTGAAAAGTTTCTTCATGACAGGCTAATATAGTATCTCGTTAATAATAATTATTAGCCTCGTCTGGCATTGACTTTAGAAAGGGTAATGACATTCCCACACTTGGGACACCTGTAATTCCTTTTTCCACAACAAGCCGGAATCTCTTTGTGGCCAGCCAAATTAGACTTTAAGCCAGTGCTTAAAAAGGTATATGGACAACGCTTGCACTTTAATTGATATTTCTTGGGTAGGTTATCTTCTTTAGCCATAACTTATAATAGTGGATGGACATAAAAAAAGGCCGATCAGGACCATCCTGATCGGCCTTCGTCAAAAGATAGGTTGCCTATTGCTGTGTCGAGTCTGGTATAAACTCGAACGTATGGTCACAGCAAGACCTAGCCAATGACAGCAATGTTTACTTCTTCGACCAAGTGAGACGGAGTTTCTTCAACTCCTCCCTCAAGGCAGCATTCAACTCACGGAGATTATCGTCTGCTGATGGCCGCTTCTCGTCATCAATCTCCGTAATCTCGTTCGTCGCAGCATCAAGCTCTTGGACCCAACTATTGAACTGCTCGGCTTGAGCTTGATTGTCACCCACAGCCTCAATATTTGATCTCAACAACTCACAACGATTCACCAGTCTGTTCGATCTGGCATCAAACTCGCCGAGTTCTTCCTGTTGCTGGTCAATTGCTTCTTGAGCCGCAATGCAGGCCCTGACTTGATCATCACTCATCAAATCAGCGTTCTTGTTGAGAACGGAATTGAGATGACGAAGGCTATGAAGAACAACTCTGTTCTCAATAACCCGACGTTCTTTGACCACGAAGTTAATGCTGGCATTAGCGGCCAACTCGACGGTAGCTCGCACACCATTCGTAATCTTCTCGACAGTTGGAGTAACCGATTCACCATCCTTGCGGAAAGTGTATTCAGAGCCGCCACCCAAGGTGGAAACATGCTCCAAAAGAAGGTTAAAACCGTCTTCTCTCAAGTTTTTGACAGAATAAATCGTCTCTTGAGTGGTGACCGATTCTGAGATGGCAACACCCTTGGAAATATTCAAGGCATTTTGCCAATCTTCGGAAGGTTGCATTTCTCTGCGAACCTTGACGCCATTTTCAAGGCAGTAAGGCAACACTCGATCTTCATTGGGCTTTGTGGCTTCAAGAACCGCTTCGCCTGCATACAGGCCACTATCATTCACCACAGCCTTGCCCTTGCCCAGAGAAAAGCCTGTGTCGTTCGTAAATGTGAGCGAACGATAAGGACGAGTAGCGTGGTTCTGCTCTTTGTAGAGAAGAGAACTCGAAGCGTTCACCTTTGTCACGAACATCGGGATGATAGCAGACTTATTGGCACGAATTGTCAAAGGCTCTGTGGTCGAAAAGACTTGGAAATCACCAACGTCTGTTGCTTCCACCCCAACCGATTCGGCACCGCCTTCAGAACCAGCATAGCCAAAGCTGGCGGTGTCTTCATCATCACACGCCTCCAAACAATCTGCTGACATGGCCCTCATCGCCGCCATCTTAGGCGTAGCACGACCACGAGCAGCACCAGCAGGAGCGGCCCAATTCATGCCACTTCCTTCTTCAACATCGACATTACTCAGAGCTTTCTCATTCACCAAGGCAATGAAATCACGATGGGGAACACGAACTTCGTTCAAGTCGGTTCGGAAGGTAATAGGATCACCTGTCACGACATTAACATAAACGTCGTTCCAATCTTCATCGGTGTTATTGTCAACGACAGCCGCACCAATAATCTGACAACCATCCGCTGTTTGACGGAAAGAATATCTCATCTTCCACGCAGCCAAAGGAATGGCATACTCAACGGTTGCAGAAACTGGGCCATCACTAGTTCTTTCAAGCTCCAATTCAATAAAGGTAGAATCGGGCTTGATGTTTTGAAGATTGCGAGCCAAAGCGGCATCGACTTCTTCTTGAATCTTCTCGTCAGTATGTCGCAACCTCTTGATTGCATCCCAAGCAATTCGCTCGAAACCATCTGCCGTGTTGATGACAAGATGCCGAGTGTGGACGATGGCGGTGCCATTGACATGGGTCGTACCTTTATCAACGCCCATAAGAGTGCCGGTAATACTGCCGGAATTCGTCTCCACACTGACGGCGGAGCCACTGAGATGAGAGGCGAGTTTGATGAGAACATCACTCGGTTCTAATGTGAGCCTGTTAAGGTCCACATTTTCAGGCGTATAACTGGGTGGGACTCGATATCGCACGGGGCCAAACACGTCCAGCGTAGCCAGCACTTCATCCATTGCGTCTTTGCGAAATGGAATGTTCAACTTCTTGGTTTGTTCTTCAAGAGAAACCACCTTACAGAAATGGGCGATACCTCTTGTGAAAATCGTGACGCTATTTCTAGCGTTATTTTTTGCAGTCATTTTTTACCTCGTTTTCTACTACTTAGGTCTACTACTTCTTCAAGATTCGCAAGATACGACTTCGCTCTCTCTTGTTAATGAGATGCCAAGTCTCTTGCTTGGTTTCATCATCCTCTTCGGGATCAATCGCCAATCCGCCAAGGTCATAGGTATACCTACCTTTACCTTGTTTGCCACCACCGGAACCATGTTTGCCACCAAGGGCTTTACAAAGCTCCTTGACAGTGATGGATGCGTTGGTGGATCGAACACAGCCCACAAGCATTTCTTCACCTATAACAGCAAATGCAATAGATGTGTGAACCGTATCCCATTGGACCATCTCATCAGCTTGGTCAGCTAATAAGTCCCAATGTTTTGTGGGCAAGTTTCCCATACCCACAATGCAATAACCCTCCTCATCAAAAAAAGCTTCATGAGCCGCCATTGCTTTGGCAGTAATCCAAAACTTAGGACGTTTGAAAAACACAATCTGTTTTAAAACATTAACATCCCTGTAGTCACACAAAACTTTAAATGCTTCTGTTTCATGCTCCGTTGTATCAGGAGATAACATATTTTCCGTGTCGGTCATGATGCCTACAATTAAGGCAGTCGCAACTTTTTTATCATGATCATTATCGTCGAGAAATGCAAGAGCGGTTTCTCTGACCATTGTGCAGATCGTGCCTGCACAACTTCCTGCCTTTAAATTAATGACAATACCGTTGAAATTCCCATTAGGAAGATCAGGGTGGTGATCAACAACAAGATCAAAAGAAATGTCATTTTCACCTACACCTGCATTTACAGGGATGGTGTCCACCAAAATGTGCAAATCATACGTGCCGTCTCCACCCCAACCATCTTCTATATTTTTGAGGCCCGGATCAAGCAAGTTGTCCATTGCATTATTTTGGGGATGACTTATACGACCCTGAAAATAAAGATCACTTTCACAATCGTATTTTCTGCGAAATAACCACTCCATCCCCATCATGGACGCAATTGCGTCTGGATCAGGGGATTTATGTGTAAAAATCGCAACTCTCTTAGAAGAGAGTTTTTCCGCCAAAAAATCCAAAGCTTGCAGAATATCGCCCTGCTCACTAATGGTTTTGGACTTTAACTCCTTTATTGGAGGCTTGCCGCCTTCATCATCGGCAACGGTCTTATCACTCATTTGGATTCCCTAATTGAAGAGAAGACCTTGCTCGCCTAACCAAGTCATTAAATCAATTTCTTGGCCATCGACGGTTAATTTTATGTCTACCGCCCAAGCATTGTCAAGTTCTTCAAGCAAAACGACTCTTGGGTTCGTCGCTGAGTTAAAAAGCTCAATAACCGGCTTTTGTGACAGCACAGGGGTTTTCTTCGATAAATACCCCTTAATCCAACCCACGTCATAAATTTTAATCTCAAATTCATGTCCTTTTTGAACACGAACAGTCTCAACCTTATACTCTTGACCACGAAACAATCCCTGTATAACAAAGGGAGTCTTATAAGTAGTCATCCGAGCTTTTTGTCTATCTGTATAAGCTTTGTATTCAGTTATGCCGATCAAGGCTAAAACAATTATTGCAAGCACTAATAGGATGCGTCTCATTTAATTCTCCACAGAAGCCTCCGCCTCAGCAGCAGCTTCGTTAAATTCCATCAATTCTTGGCACCACAGGCCATATCTACTAACGTTTTGTGTAAAAACCCACACATCTAGCGGAATTACCTTCCACTTGGGTCTACCGTTGTCGTCAAATTTTATCTCGTTAGTATATTTAACCCTGCCGAATTGATCTTTGATCATCTTTTTCTTTCCGTTCTCGATGATCGTTTCCGGCACGTATTCGACTTGGCACCGGGTTAGATGGAGATCGATCAAAGCTTCTTTTTGACTTGCATCCAGCACATCATGCCAAACATCTGATGATAATACAATACAGAAATCAAAGGTCTGCGGTGATTGCCAAAGTTTGTTTAAGTCGGAAAAACGCTGAGTTTTTCCCCAATTTAGCCGATCATTCTTAAAGGGCTTAGAGTCATCAAACGCCACCGCAATAGTTGCATCAAACAAATGATGATGATGACCCTTCACTTGTTGAACAATATTATTTACATCTGACGGGACTTTCCACGGAGGGATTGTCATAATTTTTCTCCTCAAAAGATGACGTATTATAGTGATCTGCCATTTGAATTGCAACAAGTTCTCCCCTAAATAAATTGAGAGTATCTCAAGGAGGAGAAAATGCGATTTTTTGCAATATGTTTGATTGTTCTAATATCATCATTAGTGATTTGGAATATCTCTTCAAAACAACCCAAAACAACAACTCTTCAGATAGAAACTTCCAACGTTGCTGAACAATATGTTGGGAGAGTAACCCTAAAAGGCAGAACTATCGTCAGATTGCTTATTTTAAAGCATTCTTTTGAACAAGTGGCAAAAGATGAAGAAATAGCAATTGTTCAAGCTGCAAACCTCGCAGCAACAAAGGGCTTGCAAATTAAAGATATTGGCAGTCATCATATCAATGGAGAAGGCAAAATCAATTGGGGCAAAAAATGCACTCTTTCGAACCTAAAAGCATTTGTAAGTGAGCAAATGAAAATTTCTGCTCAAGCGGGGGATACACTTATAATTTACACCACTGGTCATGGTGACTCAGGAGGAGGTCTATCTCGATTAGCTCAAAGAAAAACTGTTATGACTGCATTTGCTGAGGCTGCTGAAGAAAATAATCAAGAAACTCTCTGGTGGCAATCAAGTTGCTACGCTGCGGCGGGGCTTCCTCCAATTTCAAACTTAAACCAAATGCAACAAAGACTTTTCTCTATGATTGCTAGTTCTAATGCAAATCGCAGCAGTTATTGGGGAGATCAAAATAATGTAATGAAACAAACTTTTTTGTCGCTGGCTAGAGAAGATGGACGGTTAGACCAAAATAAAAATGGTAGAGTTACACACAAAGAATTAAAGCAATTTCTTCGAAAGGTTAAAAAAGAATGCATCCTATATTCAAGTGGCCCAGATGAAATAATATTTGGAGCTTTTGGGCCTTGGGATATTCCTATCGTAGATCGAAATAACCCGCAAAAGAAATATTCTGATGATTATATCGCAATCCCTACACGATAAAAAAAAGCCCGCAAATTTGCGGGCTTTTTTTATGATTACTGTTGCCAACGGCGTCGGTAATCGTGCCAACGATTGCCACGATTATTGGGTTCTTCCCACGAAGTAGGCTGTACTGGCTGTTGCGGGTTGTCAACTGGAACAGCAAGATTACGTTGTTGTTGCACTGGTGGCTGTGCTGGTGGCGGTTGCACTGGTGGCTGTGCTGGTGGCGGTTGCTGCGGAGCAGGCTGGCCCATATTAGGCTGAGATGTGCTGTTTCTTCCCAGGTTTTGATAATGTTGTTTTACTGGTTTCCAAGCTTGAACAACCTTGCCTCTGTCCCCCGATGCTATAGCTGTGTGCATTGCATTTGCCATTTGTTGAAGTTCATTTTTACCTTGGCCATGCATAAGAACATTCCCAGCACGTCTTGCTCCTGCCATCGCTCCAGCACCTAATCCAGATACCGCAGCATTTGCTACTCGACCAGCACCTTTTGCCATAGCCCCACCAAGTTTATCAGCTTGTGTGCCAAGCCATGAACCAACGCCTTCATCCAAATATTCTGGATGCTTCTTTTCAAGGAAATCATTAAAGTTTGTGTACATCAGTCTAAAATCTCCTTAAACCTATTTGGGGTCAAATCATTGCTTAATTTGTTTACCTTTTCCCACATTGATTTAATTTTGGATTGTACAGCAGATGCACTTTCGCCCATCGCATCTTTTTTGCCACACTCACATTCCAGGTCATAAAGAGAAGCCTTAATTTCAGCTAATTCCTCAAGCTCTTTACCATCAACCCAATTGGGGGTCCAAGGCTCAAGTTCCTGATCCATACCTGTTGTGTGATGATAGACGGGGTTAGCTGCTCTAGCTATATCTTTAGATTGATGTGCTAGGTCGGCTTTGCTAGTGGGGGTGCCTGCGTGGTCCTCGCTCAAAACTTGAGGTTGCTCTTCTACTTCTCTTTCAAAATTCTTCCAGTAAGCATCCTGAGAAGTATCACTGGAGCCTAATCCTAAGACTTGTTTATCTTGCGGATTTACAGGAGGCATATTCTCAAATATGCCTTCCTCTTGAGCTTTTTCCCACTGATCACACCAATTTTCGAATTCGCCTCGGTAATCTGCCATAGTAAGATTATATAGCCCTTGAGCTTAAGATTCTATAATCTTGGACTTAATTTCTCCGACTCCATCAACTTTATCCAAGTGCTCATTTAGGTTGGCAATTTGGATTATATCCCAATGAGGGTCATCTTTTGGCACACACTCTGATTTGACATAAAAGAACTGCTCGTAATGGTAAGAATAAGCCTTTTTCTCTACTTCTTCCGTTATCGCTTCTTGGGTCATTCCTCTAGAAAGGCCCGCCTTTAAATCCTCAGCAACTTCTATTGAGACATCAATAGCAGCTTCATAAGTAGCACAACCAAGCTTCTGCATTACCTTAACGGCACTCATCCCACCATTCTTCATGGTGCTCACAAGATAAATGATATCTTGTTTCATCTTGCCATCTATGAACTCAGCAATAGCAGAAAACCTTGCTAGAATTTGATCTCTTTTTGGGCCGTGAGTTCTAGCATCAAAAAAATACTCCCCAAAATTAGAGTCATCAATTATCATTTCTTCCGTCATAATATACAGGCTCCTCTGCCCCTTCAAAGATATCTTCTTTCTTCTCTCTGGGGTATTTTTCAAGTAATTTCTCTTCGAGCAACTTTAAATATTCCCTTCCATATGTCCCATTCTCCAACCCTTCAACCAGATTATCGGGAATGTCTTGTTTAATTTCGTCACTCCAACAGGCCGCAGCAATTGCGATGGTTGCAGAAGTATCCGTATCTCCACCATAACCCACCACATTCAAAAGGACATCGCTTAATTTCTCATTATCCTCAATAGCATGTAGGGCTGCTTCAACAACATCGATCCCACGACACCTAACTCGTTTGCTCATTGGAGACCAATGATCAGGATGATGCCAATAATCACCAAAGACCATATCGTTCATCCAACCAGTCAGTTCATGCTTTGGCCCAATGTTATAATAGAAATAGTGGACCATCATTGCCGCAGCTAATGCAGAATTTTTTCCTTCTTCTGTATTATGGGTAATTTGGCTTTGGATCAAACACTTCCTTTCCAACTCGTTGAAGTCTTTAATTAGACCCAAAACTCCAGATCGCATGGCGGCACCAGACTTATTGCTATTTCCATGAATTTTAGAAATTAACTCCGTCCCATCTCTAGAATTCATCAAAATGATAAGGAAAGCCGTAGTATAACCACGACGTTGGTCTCTCTGAAAACAAGACACGAAACGATCTGCGAGACCAAGAGTTGTCCAATCACTTCCCAACATCTCCTCTGCCACCGCTATTGTCATCTGAGTATCATCAGTATAACAACCAGCGGGAACAAGGGATGGTAAATCTCGAAGTGTGAGATATTTTAAATCGTTGTGTTTCTCGATGAGTTCTTTATCTAATCCTTCAAAACAGCAACCGTAGCTGTCGGCCACCGCCAATTCCACTAGCATTGGAAATCCTCCACTTCAATTCGCCCGTAACACTTAGCACCTTCTTTGGGTAATTTTTTACTATATCTAGTGGCAATTCTATCACCCTCCAAATGAGTAAGTAAAATGTAGGGATTGTAAAAATAACACAGACCATCTGTTACATGGCCTATAAGAATATGTCCTTTAGAAAATAATGGGTCTACATAAACAGTCCAGCAATTCCATAGGATTCCTGCCTTGTGCGGGCAAGGCCCAGCAATATCTAAACCAGTTAAACTGGAGGGTTGCTTGCCTGTGTCAAAAATAGATGCCATTTCTGGACTCATTATGGCCCATTTACTTTTAGGTTTGACTGAAGTTTTTCTAAAAATATAGTTGTCTACTGTTGTTATCTTCGAATACACATCATACATACATTCTTTAATGGTGTCCCGTTGCCCCCACTTACATCTGGCAATCGTTCCACAGTTATTTTTTAAATCTATGGCAATCTCTCTAAAAATCTCTGTGGCCAAATCTTCTGCTATATTAGGACTCCAACGACTTTTCCTTGTTCTAGTTTTAGCAACTACCTCTTCTGTTTGAGGGACAAGACATATAGGACTTGGATCAGAACAAGCATTTTTTATCCATTTGTCATATTCAACTTTATCATATTGAAACTTGTTAAACGCAACAACATCTGTTGGCCCATGCATGGGCTGGACAGAAACAAATTCAAAAGCTGAGGACTTGTATATCTTCTTAACAATTTCGAGACTGGTCTTGTCCCAATCTGCTGGCTTTAATTTGTGTTTGACAAAAGGGGCCGGTATTGAATTATAAATTTCTTGGTTGTGAAGCATTATGTCCAGAGGGGACATTCGATTCTTTTCAACCTTCTTCATCCACGGATTTTTCATTTTTAATCTCCTTTATTACCTGCATCAGATATTCTTCTGCAAATGCGGCAATGCCGGGAGCCGTAGATTCTCTGTTTCCTGCTACATTCAGGGTTTCAATCTTATTCTCTCGCAACCAAGCAACGACCTCACTAATCGGTCTTGGATCGCTCATGGAAACATCAATGTATGGTCTTTCATACTGAAGGATTGCTTTCAAAGTACATTTCTCACCAGGAGAATTGAAATTTTTTGCTATTCTTATCGTTCCATCCGAGTCTTTCACATTCGCAAACGTTCTTGGAACATAGTGATCTGACGTATGTTCTTTCAAATTATATAGTTCTTGAAGCTCATATTGACTGCCTTTTTCGGTCTTAAACCCTTTGGGAATCCAACCACCCGTCTCTAATCCAAGAGCTTTACCCGCCTGCAACCCTGCTTGATCGCTTCCTGTTTGTCCGCCTGATATGATTTTCATGGTTTCACCTTTGCCTTGATCTTGTTGCTACAGTCTTCAATAAAACTACCATTCTTGTCTCGTTCCACGTAAAGAGGAATATAATCTCGCAAACTTTCTTTAAGCCAATTCTTGATATCTTGTCGAGCCTTCTTGTTTTTAGCGGCTGTGTCGTATTCATGGAAGGGGACTTCCACTTCAATTGTTACTGTGTAAATTTCCATTATTCTGGGATTCCATTTTCTGGTAACCCACACGCTTTCCAATGTGTGTGGTATCTTTCAACTTGTTTTTCAAGCTCCCACGGCTCTCCTTTAACACTTTTCCAAGTGCAATCCATCAACATGCCAGAAATGTCATCAGCATGTCCAATGTTGAATCTCTCAAGAAAATGTCTCACCAATGGCGTTTCTCTATCCCAAAGACTCCAATTATTTCTTGTACTCCTGCCGAAACCGTGATGAATAGCACAAGATTCATTTCTGTGTATGAATGCTATTTCTTCTTCGTCCAACGCTTCCACTATCATTTTCACTGCACCTTCAAGCGTTGATGGCACAGTATCTAAATTTAATTTTACCATTATACTCCAAATTCTGTTGTTACGCCGACATCAACACTGAAACTAGGAATTCCAATGTGTTGAATCAAGTTTTGCTTCTTAGCCTCTTTGGCTGTCAAATACCACTCCGCATGATGTTTCTTAAACAATTGATCTAAGAAGTAGTTCTTTTCGTGACCACAGTTCTTAGCCATCTTTTCAAAGATAGTCTTGTTTAATTTGTCGGTCTGGGCAGCATTGGCTTTAATTTCTTCTGCTTTCCCGTGGTTCCAAGAGGACACATCATGAATCATCACAGTAGAAG
>CEPZ01006427.1_pt1 | contig 43622 bp, 56 predicted proteins | sample 530461 | NCBI WGS metagenome assembly CEPZ01 (sample SAMEA2620106, study PRJEB7988) | marine metagenome | isolation source: saline water (ENVO:00002010), including
GTATGTGCTCTCATTGTGGTAAGTATTATTGTATTGGATAGAAAGAGAATGGGAATGATATGTGCTAAAGCAAAAACCTACTCGGAACAAGAACAAGGTTTTTTCAAATAGAGTAAAGGGAGAAACAGTATATGGAAACAGATTTTGCCTTACTGTAGAATTACTTCAAAATGATAAGAGGACCAATTGGACATACCATTTTACTTTTAACACATTTAAAGCATACCCTACTGTATACGTTAGTTTTATTTGTAGATTTGAGCCGAGTTTATCTGTGGACGACTTTATTAATACGGTAGTAGCTTCCCTAAAAGGGAATCCAATATATGAGGAGTTGTATTTAACTATTCATGAGAAACCAACGGAATCCCCCAATGAGTAACAATAGATTTTGGTACTACGTCAAAGATAATGCTACCGATAGTTTTCTCGTAATCGAAAAACCAGAATTCGGATCGGCGACTGTGATTGCTTCTGGTATTCCTAACTGGGCATTAGCTCAGCAAATTAGCGCATTACCAGATATGATGCTATTATGTAAAGCAATTAAAGACCATTCCATTGGAGCAGATGAGGAAGAGGCTCTGATTGATAGGATCTTAACTAAAGTAGAAGTATCACCAGAACCTCAAACGAAAAAGCATTATGTCCCAAAATTTTAATCCAGAGCATATAAAGATAGTAAACGATTCGTTAGAGGCATACGATTTTGCTATACAATACCTAACCGGATCTCAGATAAAGGCTATTCAAGGATTAATGGCTAATGGTGTTCGAAGTGCACATTTGGTAGACAAGATAGGAGAGAAGGAATACAATAACTTAGTAACTTTTTGTAGTGACAGAAGATATAAATAAAATAATGACATATGAAATACAAACAATACAATCCTACTCTATTACTTGAAGATATTTTAATTGCACTGTATGAGACTAAGCCCCCTAAAAAAATTAAATCATATCTGGTTAAACTATCGAATCATATCCATACCGAACAAACATACCCAGACGTGGATAGAGCAGCGAGACTATTCCTGCAAATGGTAGAGATAAGAGGCAAGACAAAATGTTGTCCTATATGTGATAGTCAGAATATTAAAAATACAAAAGGGACTGTCTATAAGTGCAAAGATTGTGACAGAGAGGGTAAGATATGAGTCAATACCCAAGTGGATATGATGCCGGGTATGAGGATGGACTGGAAAATGGACGGGAGGAGGTACAAGCTGAATTAGACGAATATGAAAATAGGTTATATTTAAAATGTCCAGCATGCAACTCAGAATTTGAAATGATTACTGGTGTTATTACTTGTACTTGCTGCAAAAGAGAGTTCGAATTCAATGAAATTAGAAGAACAAAAGAAGTGGATTAATATCTATATCGTTGATTTGTTAGATATTTTAGAGCATTTCAAGGACCACGATAACAGGTTAAATAAGTATCATTACCATATCAAAACAGATATCACAAGTAGGTCGACATACCAGAATTTAAATAAGAGGTTTAAATATTATCTTAGAGGACTGCTAATTGGATACCTAAAAGCAAGTAAGGTGCTGATTCCTATGTTCAGTGAAAGCGCACACCCTGTATATAATTTATTTAATGTGGCAGAAAAAGAATGCTAAAAATAGAAAAAATTAAATGAGAAAAGAAAATAACCAAGTACTGCAATTCATACTTAATCTAACTCTACTGCTTATCTATTTGAAATTAACAGGTCAGATAGGATGGAATTGGGTACAAGTCCTATGTCCTATATTGTCTTTAGTGTGTATTGGAATTATATTTAAAAATTTAAAGGAGTAAATAGAGCAGATACGACCAGATTCGAACAGAGCAGACAAGATCGGAAAAGAGCAGAACAGACTTTTTTATCTTGTCCACCCTATAGAAAATACAGAAGATTTAGAGTAATCAGAGTCGAACAGTTTAGAAGAGAGGAGAAACGAGACGAAAGGACTCGACTCGAACAGGCTTTTTTATAAAGCAAAATATAGGTATGGAAGAGTAAGTAATAAAATGATAAAAATAAATGATAGTGAATATGTAAATCCAGATAATATTAATAAAGTAGATACTAAAAATAAACTTATTGAAATGAAAGAAGGACATTTAGAGATACAATATACTATACCTTTCCATCAACTGAGAGCAGAAATCATTAAATGGAAGCGGGAATGCAATGTTAAACCCTTTGATATTGCAGACAATGATAAGGAACAATCCCAATACAATAGAGAAGGGTATAAGCATGACATCCGCTAAGACGCTATATGATCTAGCTACACTAATTACAAACCCAGAATTATTTCATTTGATTGATGGGTACTTTAATTTGATTGCTATTTTAGATGAATGCGAATATGATGGAAGAGGAGTTACTATCTATGTGAGAACTGAAGAAGAAAAAACATTCCAAGAAAGATGTATTGAACTTCTATATAATCAAAAAATGAAAGAAGGAATAGAAAACCTTTGGCTTCCTTATGTTAAAATTGACTTGAATCTATCAAAAGAAGTATAGTACAATGTCGGACCACCTTTTACCTAAAAAAAGAGAACGGGGTTTTCCTCTTGAAAAAGGTTGCGGTAGCCTGGTCTCATACAAGGGACATTAAAGGCATAAACGATCTAAGTGAATTTGCAAACAATGACATCCAACTTTTAAATATCTCAAAGAACATAAAAGAATGTTTTAAATCCCAATATAATACTGATGCACATTTTGTAACTTATCAAGTACGTAGCGAATCATATAAACTAGAGAAGAGTTGGCCACGATTAAATAAAGAAAGTCATTTTTCTATTGATGATAGTGGGCATAAAGTACTCACTAGAATAATGGCTTTTGATTTTGATTTGCCCGATCATTCTTCTTGGACACAACAAAAATATGATATATTCTTAGATCAGATACGAAACAGTAAGGATACTGTAATCAGAAATCCTACAGTTTTCTATCTTACTGAACATGGCGCAAGGTGGGTTTATATATTAAAAAAACCCATACCTGTAATCCGGCATGAGTCTTATTACAATGCTATAGTAAAACATTTTATGATTACTTCCGGTCTAAAGTTTGATCCTGTATGCAATCAATGGAATAGATTATTTCGACTTCCTTTTGTATTACGCGGAGAGACCCCTACTTGGGACAGGACTTTCATACGACAAACCGGAATAGTATATAATGATTTTGAATTAGACCTATCTGAGATTACTCCATTGGAGGGAAACTCAGTAAAGGACTCTAATTTACCCGCATTGGATTCTAATTTAAGTAATGATTCCCCTGATGATATTGAAAAATTTAGACCTATGTATTATACGTCAATCAAGAAAGCTTTTCCTTCTTGGATGACTGCCGCCTATACTAAAATAAAAGGTAGGAAAATTCATGATATAATTTTTGCAGATCCTATTGAACCTATAGCAAACCCTGGCAATAGAGATGTAGCGATCATGGAAGCGGTAGGTAGCGCCGTTTCCTTATTGTGTGAAGTGGACGATATAACTGTAGAAAAGATATATGGACTGCTTTACGATTGCGTCGCTATATTAGATCCTGATAGGGACGTCCAAGATTGGACAGAAGTCCTATGGGATAAGCTATGTAGATTATGGACATTAGAGCAACGAAAATTAGCTAAGCAACAGACAAAGAAACAGACTTTTTGGGGCAGGATCAGAGCGGGAGTCTCAGAATGGAATCCCCATCTATCTAAATTATCTGATGCTGAACAGAATACTTGGATACGCGAACACAGCCTATCTGTAGTGGCCACTGGGAAGCAAAATATTCACGTCATGCGGCCTTCAGGATACTTCGATCATATACCCGTTAACTCAGCAACTCTACATGCACGTATTAGAGAACTGGGTATGCAAGAAGTATTGCCCCTATCTGGATACAAAGAAGGTAAGAGGCATACCATAACGTCGCAAACTCTTTTAAATAGAAGTGCTACTATTATCCATAGATCCGAGATTATGGGGTGTGAGGCTGGCACATATATACAAGGGATTGATACAGATAATCCAATACTTAGGATCAATTCATTTAACCGAAAAACAAACATTCAACCTACACGAGATAAAAAAGTAGAAGAGTGGCTATACCACCTTGCCAATAAAGAAGATCAAACCTATTATAATCTATGTAGGTGGATTGCCTGGGCATTAGCAGTAGAGGAAGGACCTATTTGTGGTCTTGCTCTCATTGGCGCATCTGGCTCAGGTAAGAAAATGTTCGTAAGAGGGTTAGCTGAATGCTTCAATACGGAATGTGTAGCTGAGCAAAAAGAATTTGCCAATTTCCAAAGTCAGTTATTCCATACTCCCATAATGCTATTTGATGAGGGGATACCATTACCTAAACAAGGACAGATGAGATTTATAGATCAATTTAGGCATTACGTATCGGGAGATGGTATAGAAGGGGAGAGAAAATATTTAGATATTATGCAGATTAGGACTCCTATTAGATGTATCTTTACTGCAAATAATATAACCGTTATAAAAGATATGATCGGTAATCAAGATCTCTCTTCCGAGGATAGGGATGCATTAGTAATTCGTCTATTACATATCCAAGCAAGTCACCAAGCTAAGAATTTGTTGGAGCGAAAGGGAGGAAGAGCATATACATCAGGGTGGATAGCATCAGATGCGGGAGTAGGTTCATTGTATAAAATAGCAATGCATTTTATGTGGTTGTACACTCAACGAAATAAATATGAACGTGGAAATCGGCTACTTGTGGAAGGACCCTTAGATCAAGAAGTGTTTGATGATTTGTTATTAGTTTCTGGAATTGGGCCACAGGTAGCCGACCTTATTATACAGATGATAGAATGTCCTTCTGCAGTCGAGGGACTCCATATTGATAAAAAGAAACGACTCTTTGTATTGACAAAAGGCATATTAGATTTCTCGCAAGGATCCTCAAGGAAAAGATCAGTATCTAGGGACCTGACCCTTAAGCGTATCCCTACTGTCCTTAAGGCCTTATGTATGAAGGATCTTGCAGAGAAAGCCACTATGAAATCTACTGTTTTAGGTAATAGGAGAGGTAGGTGGCATGAAATAGATCCGGCTAGTCTGTTACAGATTTCATTAAAGTATGGTATGCCCTGCAGCAAATTATCTCAGCTAGTAGCTGAAAGAGAAGGAATTTCATTAGAGGAATTGGCAGAAAATGTCATTAGAACCGAATCTCACGGTATTTCAGAAGCCAAGATTTAAAAAAGGGGACATTGTATTATCCAAATCCCAATTCGAATCTTACTTTGCATGTAAGCGACTTTGGTGGTTTGAGAAAGTAATAAAAGTTCCCGATATCCCTACGGACAGACAGGCATTTGGTACTGTAACTCATGCTGTACTTGAGAGGTATTTAAAATCCGATAAATTAGATAGAGACGTATCTGGCAGGCCAGCAGAATTATATCCATTAGATTGGGATGTTGCAGAAGATAAATGGGGTAGCGGACCTAAGATAAGAATTACTCCCGAAGAGTGCTCTTTAATCCAACAATTAGTAGAGGTATTGATATCTGAAGGACATATAGTAAAAGAAGATGATATGCTGATTGAGCAGGAATTTTATATTCCTATAGCTCCTGGTATCTATATAATGGGATACATGGATGTCTTTAAACGACATCTGATTGAGGACCATAAAACTACTAGTAATTTGAAATGGGCTCTGAGTGAGGCCAAACTACAAAAAGATGTGGGAGCGCTAACATATGCTCTTGCCAATTTTGTAATTTTTCCAGATGATGACGAAATCACTATAAAATACAATTATATTCAAAAGGATCCAAACAATCCCTCTATTAAGATTGTAGCCACATCAATTACTCAAGATATGGTGCAGGAGTTTGTTGAATTAATTGAAGAAAACTTAGATGATATTCGAAAGCTAAAAACAGAAAAAGAAATCACATCATGGGCTAATATAGAAGGACCAGAAAAGAGAAATACTTGCAACAGATATGGTGGGTGCCCAATGATGGGTATCTGTCACAATGGGAAGAAGCCTAAAGATTTTCTAACACAGAGAGCTACTGCAATCAATAATGCTAATATGTCTCTGGAGTCTCCTGCTATTAGGTTTATCGAAGTTAAACATGCTCCTTGGTCAGTGCCTAATTGCGAAGCATGTTCGGATAATGCAATTCCCGGATTCAGCAAGAAAGGAACACCATGTAGAATATGTAACAGTAAAGTAGGATACCCATCTGAATACTATAGTATAGTAAGAGAGAATGGAAAGATCCTTATATCAAGTCGTCAGTTAAAAATAAATCAAGTCATTTTATTAGAGCAAAAAAAAGTGAGTACCAAAACTAGCAGTATCTTCAAAAGTCTAAAGAAGCGTAAGATTAGTGTTCCAGCAGATGCAGAGCCAGAATTGCAAGAAGAGGAAGAGGAGGAACTTGAAGAGGAAGTACAAGAATCCCCTCTAAAGAAGAAATTCGTTTTCGGTAAAAAGACAGAAAAACAATTAGTGGTTGAGGAGGCTAAAGTAGTAGAGGAGGATGTAGCGGATGAAGACACTGAGCCTGTAAAGATCAAGAAGAAAAAAGTAGAACCTGAGGAAGAACCAGAGGTACGGGTTAAGAAGGTAGGTAAGAAAAGAGGCAGACCACCTCTGAAAGTTGTCACTACTTTGTGCATTAATTGCATCCCCTCTAATAGTAGAAAGATAGTTCATGTAGAAACCTTATTTATGGAATATGGTAAGACTCTCGCCTCTGAGCATAAGGTAGATACTTATTATCATATTCCTGCTTTTGATAGACGAGATGCATTGGCTTCTATGTCTGATAGGATTATGGAGGAATATAAGGGACATACTTTGGTTTGTACCTCAGATAGTCCTGATATTGTAGCATTTAGAGATGCTCTTGTAGGGCATGCTGATAATGTAATTAGAGGAATTTAAAATGGAGCAATATTGTGCTAAATGCCGCAGACCTGTAGAATACGCTAAAGTAGACATACTATACCCTGCCTATATAGACCCTGAGGGTATGGAACATAGAAAAGTTATATCTGTATGTCTAGCATGTTATGTATTAATAGAGAAAATGATTTATGAGCCAACAAGTTCAAAAAGCCCTGAAGAAGTTTAATTGGATGGTACAAGGAACAGGTAAAGCAATAATCTATAAGAAAGGAAAGAATTCAAGACAGAAATTACTTAAGTACGCAGCAGTAGCTAAAAAAATGTTTGAAGCCAAGCATGGTAAATTGAAGATTACAAAATGAAATTACCAGAAGCTAGACCAGTACTTAGATGCAGTAATTGTGGACGCGACTTACCTACGGATCTGTATTGTGTGTGCTGTCATATACAATATTGTAAGCCTAGAGAGATTAGTTATACATCTGAATCTGATAATTTTTCTACAACAGGAACTGATATACATGAAGATAATAAGCTGTGATTGTTGTGCTAAGCAATTAAATCCCTTTTCTTATATAACCGTAAGTAAATCGGAAACAGTTGAAGTATATCCTGATAATAATGAGGATCTAGATTTATGTGATTCTTGTTGGGGACAAGTAAAAGATTTAATAGACTCGTTGTACAAGGAAAATATCGAGGGGGATGTTTGTGCTGATCCCTTCTCTGGATCAAATCCCATGAAAAAGGCTATAGATGGATCTCCAAATCTTTATGCAAAAATTAATACAGCATATACAAACTGTTTGGTGCCATGAATCTTTTGCCATGGAAAAGAATCTCATATAAAACGATAATATCATTTTTGCATAAAGGAGGCATTAGATGAGTAGCAACAATATTCAATTCAATCTTCCTAAAGGACATATACCTAAATTTATACTATGCTCTAATGTAGCAATACCTAAGATAGGCCAAACAGTGAAATTCTATGATGAGATCGCCCCTTTAAAGGTTAAAAAAATACACTGGTTAGTTAGGCCCATTAATAGGAGCGGCATTTCCTTAAGAGATGATAATTATGCCGAGTTGCTGTGTAAAATAGATCTAGACCAATAATGACTGCACTTAAATCAATAATGACGCAAGCCTTAACTAAACTAAAATCCTATTCTTCCTCTCTTGCGAAAACTACAGTGACTTCCGATATGTCAAGAATTCTTGGCATGCCCATTAAACAAGAGATAGATATAAAATCGGTAGAAAAGGAATTCATAAAAGCCCATGCTTATGAGTCTGGTTTTAGGCTGTTTAAACCCCAAGCAGAGGCATTAGAATTATATATAACTACAGGTAAGTTATTAGGTTCCATTGGAGTAGGATGGGGTAAGACTTTAATTACTCTTTCCATTGCTCAGATTGCTATAAAAGAAAAGGGATTAAATAAAGTAGTATTGATGATCCCACCTACTGTGTATCCTCAATTAATGCAAAGGGATATAACATGGGCACGCAAACGTATAAGATTAACAGTTCCAATTATTGGATTAAGAGGTAGTGCAAAGGATAGATTAAATAAAGCTCAAAGCGATATAAGTGGATTGTATATTCTTCCGTATAGTACCATGAGCACTTCTAATGGGGAGGATTGTCTAAGGTCTATTTCTCCTGATTTAATTATTGCAGATGAGGTACATAACTTAAAAAATCTTAAATCTGCTAAAACAAGAAGGACTTTCCATGTAATTAAAGATTTAGATTGCGATCTGGTAGGACTATCTGGAACCATTACTAGTAAATCTATACGAGACTATAGACATATATTAGATTGCTGTTTAAAAGAAAATTCCCCTATACCCAATTCATATCAACAATTTGCTACGTGGATGCAAGTAATGGATTCTGGGATGTCCCCGACTAAAAGTCAATTAGAGGACATATCTCCTTTAATTAAATGGGCAGATAAGCATTTTCCAGAAGAAGAGTTTACTTTTGACTCATTTGGATTTAGAACAGCATACAGATGCAGATTCGAATCCTGCCCTAATGTAGTTAGTACTGGTGATGCTGATATTCATACCTCTTTGACCATATGCAATGCGTCTAAAAATGATATAAAAATGGTTATAGATAAGGAGCAAATGGGAGAGTTAACTAAATTTATACGAAAGGTTAAAGATGATTGGAAAACTCCTAATGACGACGAAATCTCATATGTGTTACATAAATATAAATGGCTATATGAGCTAACTGCAGGATTTTATAATGAATTAATCTGGCCAACCATTCAAGAGATTCAGGAAGATAGAAGAGTATCTGAGAAGGTAGCCAAAGAAATCTTAATCAAATCTAAAATGTACCATACTGCAGATCAGGAATACCATAAAGAAGTAAGATCATTTCTTAAAGATGGGCATAGATCTGGGTTAGATACTCCTGAGTTAATTGGTACCAGCATCAAGAATCATCAAGGAGCCCAAGTCGGTCCTCTATTGTATACTTATTGGTGCGATAGGAGAGATGCAGATTTTGAAGGAAGAGTAGAGAGGTATACCAGATCTAAAAGAGTATGTGATTATAAGATACAATGTGCGTATCATTGGGCCAGAATATTGGAAAGGGGGATTATATGGTACTACAATAGGGAAATAGGTATTTGGTTAAATGAGTATCTACAGGAATTTAACCCTCTCTTCTGTCCCTCAGGGGACGAACACAATGAGAAAATTATTGACCCAAGCACTAAAGATCGTATAGTAATAGCTTCGATCATGGCCCACAGTACAGGCAAGAATTTACAATTTCATCAGAATCAATTATTTGTACAATGGCCGAGGGTTGCGTCTCGCGCAGAGCAGACGTTAGGAAGGTTACATAGAAACGAGCAAAAAGCCGAAGATCTGTATGTGGATTTGCTATTGTATACGGGATTTGATTTTGAATGCTTTGCAGCAACATTACAAGATTCTCTTTATATTCATTCTAGTACTGGTGCAAGACAAAAACTAGTGTATGCTCACTACGATCCTTTTCCCGAAACCTACCCTAGTGATTTTCTAAGGGAAAGAGGATTTGATGTGAAAAGATTGGATCGTAAAATGAAAGAGGAAATGGATGAGCGATTTGGACAATGAGCTATCATCACTTTAAAGAAAGAACAGACAGGTGTCAATTACCATGTAAGGGATGCAATCACCATTTCCTTCCAGGAGAAGTTTGGTATTATGACTTATTTGATGCCCATGCATATTGTCAATTATGTTGTCCTATTAGTAATTTAAATATACGAACAGCACTGGATGGGATTTTAGAAAGGATAGAAAATATGACCTGATTTAGAGATATGAAAAGGGAAACGGAATTAAAACCAAAACTAAATAAAGGAAAATATCATGGGTCTTTTTGACGGAATTAAACAAGCTCAGGCCACCAAGTCTTCAAGTTATATTCAACCAGGGCAATACTTAGCCCGGATTGATAAAGTAAAGGCAAGTGAAAGCAGAAATAAGATTCCTAATTTCATTATTGAAATGACTGCATTACATCATATTGCAGCCCAAGATGGATCAAATGGTGTGGGTAATAAGATGACTCATATTATTTCTAGGAAACAAGAAGATTATTTCCTGCCGAATATTAAAGGTTTTCTCGCATGTGCAGTAAATGTACATGAGGATGAGATTACAGAAGAGGTATGTATCGAGGCATGCGGAGAGGATCAACCATTAGAGGGCAGAGTAGTAGAGGTGCATGCTCAAACTATTATTACACAGCAAACGGAATCTGCATTTACTAAAGTATCCTATATGAAATCCTTTTCTTATTCTGAAGTAGCTTCTTTACTCACAGAAGCAGAGATTAAAAGATTCTATCCTGATAATCTTCTTGATAGGTTGATTAAAGAAGAATCAGAAGAATGAGGCATTATAAGTCTACTCTTTTCCTTGTTGGATTTACTGCATTCTGGGCAGGTGTCCTTACTGGATTCGTTTTAACCATTGCCATAGTTGCATTATCGGAATATGAAGGATTGTGAATAAGATAAATATCATAGACTTTGCAATACCTAAATAGATGATTCTTATTGCCAAAACATTAGATCGTCTGTTTTAAACGTGATGAGGTGGGGAGCCTGTTCTTTAGCATCGGCCCAGTTCTCCCCATCTTATCTTTTTTAAAGAGCATAAAGAATGAAAACATTAACTGAACTTCAATTAGAGCACAAAGAATGGGCAAAAAAGAATTTCCCCTTTACTGAATCATACCAAACCCTATTGGGTTTAGGAGAAGAGGTAGGGGAGTTGTTTCATGCCCATTTAAAAGAGGAGCAAAATATTAGAGGTGAGAGTAATGCGCATCAATTAGAGGCGAAAGATGCAGTAGGTGATATAATTATATACCTCATGCATTACTGCACACTAAGAGATTGGGCAATCGAGCCCATTCTTAATAATGTTTGGGAACAAACAGTATCTAAAAGAGATTGGAAAAAGAACCCTCAAGAAGGATAAAATGCATATAGCACTAGATACTGAGACTTTTCTAATAGGGCCAGGTAATGTCATACCTAAATTGGTATGCACTTCGGCCTCGTTCAGAGAAGAAGATATTTTAAATAAATATTTGTTTTCTACAGTAGATGATAATTCATGCGATACTATAACAGATGCTATAGATAACCATCATACCATATTCCATAATTGTGGATTTGATTTGACTGTATTTGTTAGAAAATACCCTAATCTGATTCCTATTATATTTAAAGCACTGGAGGAGGGTAGGATTCACGATACCATTATAAGAGAAAAACTTTTAATGCTATCCACCCATGGTGGACTTACTACTTCTCCTCAAGGAACTCAACTTAGATACTCTCTTGCTGATCTTGCTAAGAAATATTTAGGCATTGATATGTCTTCCGAAAAAGAAGATGAAGATTCCTGGAGATACCACTATTCAGAATTATATGGGAAACCAGTATCTGAATACCCTAAAGATGCATATGATTATGCAATTGATGATGCAGCTATTACCCTTAAAGTATTCGAGGCTCAGGAGCAAGAAGTAAGAACTAAAGATGGGTATGCATCGTTATCTACAGAATATCTGCATGTAAATGCGGCTTTCTGTCTGCAATTAATGACTGCATGGGGATTTAGATGTGATTTAAAAAGGAAAGAAAAATTACAGGCCAAGATAGAAAAGCAATTATCACCTGAGAATTTAAATTTACTTACTTCCTCTGGTATCCTACGTCCTCCGGTTCCTGCAAAACCCTATGCCAATCGGGCAAGGGATAAGGATGGTAATTTAAAATTAAAGAAGCCTGTTAAGGAATCGGTAGACACTAAACTACTAAAGGCACGTATAGAATATATATGTAACCAAAATGAACTTGAGGTAATTAAAACTGAACCATCTACTAAATATCCTGAGGGGTCTGTAAGTGCAAATGCAGAAGTATTAAAAAATCTCCAAGGATTGGATGATGTTTTAGATCAATATCATTTAAGATCTGAATGGCAAAGCGTATTAACTAGAGAATTACCTCATATGAATGGTAAGGTAATTCATTCTTGTTATGATCCATTAAAATCTACAGGAAGAACATCTAGTTATGCCAGTAAATTATTTCCTTCCAGTAATGTACAATCAAAAGACCCCCGTGTGCGTCCGTGTTTTGTGGCGAGAAAAGGTACCTTACTTTATTCAGTTGACTACTCCTCTCTCGAACTTTGCACATTTGCCGATACCCAATTCCAACTTTTCGGATCATCCCTCCTTAGAGACATCATCAACAACGGAATAGATCCGCATGCATATTTAGGATCTCAACTAGCTTATAATCTAGATAAGAAATTTAGAAAATCATGCAAAACAAATGATGTAGAAAAAGTATTGGAGATCTTTTGTGAATTAAAGAAAACTAAATTTGAGTATTTTAAAGAATGGAGAACGTTTGCTAAGCCTGTAGGATTGGGATTTCCTGGGGGATTAGGCCCACAGACCATGGTGGCTTTTGCTAAAGCTACTTATGGTATTGTAATGTCGATAGAAGAGGCTAGATTAGTTAGATCTATTTGGTTAGCCTCTTTTCCGGAAGCATCTTTATATTTTGAGTTCATAAAAGAAAAATGCGCAGACCCAAATATTGATGATAAGTACCGATATACTTCCCCTTCTGGGTTCCATAGAGCAGGATGCACATACTCTGCAGCATGCAACGGTCTGGCCCTACAGACTCCCGCCGCCGAGGGGTTCAAGACCGCTATCTGTAACCTCGTAAGGGCATGCTACGACCCCTCAATCAACTCTACCCTCTATGGCACCCATCCCATAGGCGCAATCCATGACGAGGTTGTAGGGGAGATTCCGGACGACTCAGAGGCTCATGAGCGTGTAGAAGAAATCCAAAAAATACTCGAGAAAAGTATGGCGCAAATCTGCCCATCTGTTACAATTCGTACAGAAGCATGCTTAATGAGGCGCTGGCATAAGGAAGCGCAGCCCGTATTTGATTCGGACAATCGGTTGATCCCTTGGATTCCAAAAGTCAAGAAGAAAAAATTCAAACTCTCTATTTAAAAGGATTTAGAGCAAATGGCTATTGTATTTAAGAGCAAGAAGGCAAAGGAAGTTAGTCGAGTTAAGCGAGGCGAGCGGGATTCGAAGTATCAAGATCTTATTGATGCTATCAACGATATGCCCCAAGGACAGGCGATTGAAGTAGAATGTCCAGAAGGATCAGAATTCAAAAACTTCTATCAGCAGATGTCCGCATTGCGTAAACGCATTGATGAGGAAAGGGAACCGTATATTACAGTATCCCGAACTACTGATGGGGATGTGGCATTTATTTACGGAGAGGAAAAGAGGGCTCCGAGAAAGCCACGTAAGAAAAAGATCGTTAAGACCGTTACAGAGGAATTCGATGAGGAGGAAGAGGAAGAAGAGGTTGAAGAAGAGGAATGGGAAGAGGAGGAAGAGGAGTAGATTTAACTAATTTTCTTTGAGTGAACTCCCCTTGTTTTGTCATGTTGGCAAGGGGAGTTTTTTTTATGGAGTAATTTAATGATACTAGGAATTGATCCAGATACTCATAATACTGGGATATGCTTACATAGGCCAAATGGGGGATGTCTATTAGATCTTGCTCATGTAAAGCATAAGTATACAGGAACCCGAGCCGTTATAGAAATGGCAATTAGATTAGACGACGTAATAGATAACTTATGTAGAAACAGAGATATTAAATTAATTATAATAGAGAATCAAGAAGCGTATATAGGAAGAGGATCAGTTCCTAACAGATTACTTGTATTGGCTCAAGTAACAGGAGCTTGTATATCTCTATGTACTAAGTACTCATCTAATATACTTTGCCCTAAACCAAAAGAATGGAAAGGACAGGTACCTAAAGATATCCACAATAAGAGAGTATTAGAGAAAATGGGCACATCTGAAGACGACTTATTTAAAGGTAACCCAATACCTAAGCCGCAAAGGCACCATGTTATTGATGCAATTGGGTTGGCTCTTTGGGGGACTTCTTATCTAGTTGACACCCAGTCTCAACTTTATAACAAATAATCGTTGCTTTATCATTTATTTTTTCTATTAATTTTAATATATTATGATCCTCTTCTTGAGTGTCTTTTAACTCTGTTAATAATACCCTTAATTGATTTACTTCTTCTATATCAGGTAACTTACATTTAATTTGTTGTCGGCCATTTGCTTGAACATTAGATATTAATTCTAAAGACAATAAAAGTACAGCACCTAAAATTAATATAATAGCAGTGCCTGTCATTTTAGTAAGCCTCATTGAAATTCCTTATTTATTTTTTAGTTCAATTATAGAAGCTTGTAATAGTCCCACATCTTTTTGAATATTCTTTAATGTCAGAATTAGCCCTTGAGGATGAGCTACCCCATCTATTCCAGCAGATGTATGAGTATCTAATATATTTTGAATAAAATCTATTTGTTTACGCATCCCTTTCAATTCATGTACTATTCCTGAATGTCCCCTATCCCCCTTATGAGCCTCTAAAGATGCGATTACTTTATTAAAATCATCTTTTCCTATTGCCCCTGATTCCATAAATTCTTTAAATTTTAATTTTAATATACTAACATCATTGGTTAATATTTTTAAATCTGCATTATGTTGAACAAATCGTATTTCTGAATGAACTACAAATCCTAAAATAGGAATAGCTACAGCAACTAATAATTTCATCCATTCTATTATTGCCTTACCTTGATTATTATTAACCATTATATACTTCCAGTGGCTTCTATAGGTCTTCCAAATAATTTATCCAATTCAGCTATATCTTTAAGGCTCCCTCTAATAGTAGAATCTACTTGATTTAATAAATTGACAGATTTAAGAGCTTTATCGAAAAAGAATTCTCCAGGTACGGGAGGGACCATCTTTCTATATCTCATAAACGGAGGAAGTCCCAGACTCCTTCTTCTCTTATTTTCTTCTATTCCTTTTTGGAAGTCTTTTCTTGTTAGTTCTTTTACTTGACTTAATGTCTTAGGGTATCCCCCCTTAAGTCTAGGATCATCTCTAGAATTTGGATACCAAACTAGCAATCTCTTTTTAGCTTTTTTCGCTTTCGTCCCCTCATGTACGTATATCCACCAATAATAGGGAAATCGCAACTCAATCGTATTAGAATCTTTTATCCTATATGTGAGAGATTTCCTTAACGTTTTTGACTTTATAAAAGGCTTACTCCTACGTACCGCTTCCTTGCCCATGGCATGCAGGATTTGTTTTCTTGCCCTATCTATTTTTGCCATTATTCTATTTTTTCTTCAGGTATTTCATCTGTATTCTCTTCATAATTACAACTCAAACAATGTCGCCACCAATCTTCCCCTCTAGAGGTATCTTGAGGAACGAACCCTCTTAAGGTATAGGTCTTCTCTCCGCAAAAAGGACATATTTGAGACTCTCCTAAATCCCTCATTCCTTCAATCCCTCATTCAAATTTCTTCCCTCCGCTGCCGCTTCTGGCAAAGTCTCCCTCATACGACTCATAGTGTCAATAGGCTTCAGTACTTGCTGAGCCTCTGCTATCTCTTCTATAATAGTCTTGAATCCGAATTCTCCCCTATTTATAGGAAAACTCGGGTCGTCCCCTAAAGTGCAATCCAAGGCACCAGTAATAATATTCTGGTCCTTTCTAATGACCAACAATTGGAATGCCATCAAGGCATTTGGTAGCTCATTAGCTGCACCTATCTTTCCTGGTATTTGTATACCAGCAAGCAAGGGAGGTACTTGATGGGCAGATACGATTTCTAATCCAAGTGTCTCAGAGACCTTGGAGAAGGTATCGTCTTTTCCAGAGTCCATTCCTAATTTGAGTAACTCTACATTAAGTTCCTGTGATAGATTAAAAACTTGACTCTTATGTGAGTTACCTAATCCTACATTAGATTTCATTAGTTCTTCTATCTTTTTCCAATCATCTACCGGAATCTGAGCGCCCATAAGAAGTAATAGGAATTCAGGTACTCCCCTGTTCAAGAAGAAGTCATAATTGTATTGATGTAGGCATTGTGCCAACTCTATAGAAGGGATACCACCTAACCAATTAGGTACTCCATAGTATAGAGAGGAGGACGTAGGTTTCTTAAGATGGATGATCTCAGATTCAAATCCACTATCTGGTTTAGATATCTCATATGCGTCTAAATCCTCACCAATATAATCATCTTCGGATATCCCAAATTTTCTAAATCTCTTAGGCATCCCATCTTCAGGTGTGACTTCATAGATTATTGCATTACTGTCGTTTAATACAAATACTTTACAATTAGGAGCTGGTACATGATACAGAGCTACTATATCTGCACCGTCTCTAACTACCTCTATAAATGAATTACCCACCTGTACATAATCTTCTACAACATCAGAAATAAGATCTATCCAAGAATTCTCACATAGTCCATCTAATATCTTAATCTGCTCCATAGTTATATCACTATGGCCCAATCCACAAATAGAATTAGCTTTAGCTTCTATACAAGTAGAGTGATGTGGATTGTGTGTTTTTAAATTTATAGTTACAAGAAAATCAAAAGGATGAGCTTGTTGACCAGGATTTCTCCTTAAATCAGATTCAATAGCTCCTGCAGATATCTTCTCAATGAAGGATTGAAAAGACTGCCCTTCTATCCCGAAGAGGTCCTTATGTACCCTATTAACTCTTGCTATCTTTAATATGTTATCGGCGACTGCAGTTGTCATTTTGATACCTATATAAATAATTTACTCTTTGGTTCTTCAGATAACTACTGTACTCTATCTTCAGGAACTGTTAAAGGAAATTTTAGGACTTATGCCCTATGCCCAGACGTATAAAGAAAGCCAAAATATCGTTCATCTCTTTGGTTCCCAAAGGAGCGAATAAGCTTCCTGTAATATATAAAGAAGACGGCCATTACGAATTCAATACCCTAATCAAACAGTCTCCTGATTTTGAAGAGAGAGGAGAGTTGACGGCAGTGGTTTACGCTCCTGAAAATGTCGACTCTCAAGGAGATATCGCATCTGCAGAAGTAATAAAGGAAATGGCATATTCTTTCTCCAAATCTGGGGAAGGAGTTGATATTAAACATGACAATAAGACCCTCTCCAAGGAAAAGGCATTTGTAGCAGAGACTTTTATCATTCAAAAGGGGGATGATAGATTCTCTGATATGGAGGACTATTCAGGAAATAAGGTAGATGTATCTGATGGATGGGCAGTTGTAATTAAGATAGAGGACTCTGAACTTAGAACCCTATTCAAAGATGGAGAATGGAATGGGGTATCTATGGCAGGTAGGGCAGAGGTAGAAGAAGAAAAACAAGAATCAGTAACTCAAGTACTTAAAGATATCTTTAGATCAATCTTACCAGGTACCCGGAAGGAAGAAATAGATATGGATAAGAAAGAGCTTCAAGAAGTTCTAGGAGAGTCTAACAAATCTCTTGCGGAGGAGATTGTAAAGGCCCTAAAGCCTCAAGAAGAAAAGGCCCCAGATGTTGACCTTGCGGATCCCGTATCTGTACAAAAACATCTTGATTCCATGAAGAAGACTGAAGAAAAGGATAATACTCCTATATTCAAGGGGGATTTGACTAAGGAAGAGGACGTTAAAAAGCATGCACTTGCTTTGAAGATCCATGCTTTGCAAAAAGCTACGGATATGTCCGATCCTGATGCTATTATGAAGCTCCATGAAAGCATTAAAAAGCTTCAAGAAGACTTTAAAGTTGAGAAATCAGAAGACGAGGATGAGGAATCTGAGACTCTCTCCAAAGACGAGCAACTCTCTAAGATGAGAGAAAAGCTTATGAGGATGAGTAGGAAGATTGATTCTAAAAGTTCCAAAGATCCTATTGACGATATCCTTAAACTCGAAGATGGGTTTACTAAGAAGGAACGGGAAGCTTTTGATGCTGCTGAGGACATTGTTAAAGCTGCTGCCGCTAGGTAATAAGGAGTAATTATGGCTATTCAAACTAATGAATACGTAAGTTCGGCAACTATTGCTGCTCATCCGTCCATAGAGCCGCAAACTGTACAACCTAAAAAGTTCGCTGCTGGTACTGCTCTGCTTAAGGTAGGTACTCCAGTGGCATTTGATACCGCTACAGACAACTGGAAAGTATGGGACTTTGATGGCACTAATGGGAATGATACTATTTCGGGAATCGTATTTCCTGAAGATATCCAATTGCTCGCTGGCGGTGAAGTAATTGGTCCTGTTATGCTTCAAGGAAAGATTGCGTACACTTCTGTAACGCTTCCTTCCCCTGAGACTGAAGCTAATATGAAGACTGCTCTCCGTACTGGCCCGCGAGCACTGGGTATTATTGTATCTGGTCTCGATCAAGTTGTTTAATTAAACGGTCTTCTCGTTTGTTGGAAGGGAGAGTAGTTAGACTGCAAAGACTACTCTCCCTTTTTAAATACTATGGCTGAATTAATCCATATAGACCACGAAGATGCTTCTGATGGAGATGATCCTACTACGATCTCTCCAGGAGATGCATGGGACTTCGTAAACAACGCAGTTGTAGATTGCCATAGTGTAGCAGGGCTAAATAGCTCTGATATGGGCTTAGAGATCCAGACTAGTGCTAAAAGACTTGCTAAAGTTGACTTGGCCACTTGGACTAAAGGTGATGTAAGAAGAATAGGGTTCAGATTCAATTTAAATAGCCAAGCAGATACCAATGGAGAGAGTCTATGGATACTCCATGGTATATTTGATTCTGCTACAGATCATATACGTATGTTGGCAGTTGATGTAGAACAGGTAACTTCTACTACATTTAAATGCAGGGCTGGGTATAAAAAAGACACCCTATCTGCCACTTCAGGGATATCAGATCCTGGGGACTATACAGGATATAGCGCTACCTTTACTAACTCTGAGGATGTAAGAGTAGAATTAGAAGTAAAAAGAGCTACCGCAGGTAATGAAGATGGATATATTAAATTATGGGTACAAGGTACCTTAGTTGAATCCAAAGAAAATTTAGACTTTGAAATGAAATATGACAGCGGTCCTGATACGGATCGTCCAGTAAATGAAATAAAAATGGGAAGAGAGAGAACTTCCGGAGATGGGGGTGATTGGATTGGGAGTACAGGTAGCGGCGAAATCTACATAGACGATTTCGTAGTTAGAGACGATTCTGTATCTATATTCGATAGTGAGACACCTGTAGACAACTCTCAGAAGATGTCTATAGAATCTCTAGGACTTATAGAGACCACGGATAAAGATTCTATTGAATCCTTGGGACTTATTGAATCCTCCCAAAAAACTAATGTAGAATCTGTCCAAGATATAGAGGCATCTCAAAAGACCAATATAGAATCTATAGGACTGGTAACTAACTCTGAAAAAGTCAATATAGAATCCATTGGTCTAGTATCCACTACCGAAAAAGTTAATATAGAATCTCTAGGACTTATAGAGACCACAGACAAGGACTCTATTGAATCCTTGGGTGAGGTATCTACCTCTCAAATAACCTCTATAGAGTCTACTGGCTCTGGTCCTATAGCTGTAGAGAACTCTAATGTATCTTCTGTGGAGTCTCTGCAATCTCTGATAAGTGATGACTCCCCTATCCATGTAATGCATTTTGAGCATGGTGGGACTAGTTTTTGGTTCTCTTCTACTAATATATCAGGAGGAGGTAACTTTGAAATATTAGGAGCTGCTGCAGCCCCTGGGGGATCTTTCGGAGTAAAGGTAACTTCCTCCGGTAGTGGATCTCTTCAGCAAGGCATACTTACTACATCTAAAGTAACAAAAGAAACAAAAACTCTAAAATTTGATTTCAATGCAAATGATTTCAATCTGCCTGAAGGAGATAGTTTCGGTATATTATATGGAACTGTAGGGGTCAACCCAGTAGAGGGGTTTCAATTAAGAAAGAATTCAGGAGTATATGAATTTAGGGCATTTGTAAAAGATGAATCTGATATTGCCTCTTTTACTTCTTGGCTTGCTATTCCCTCTGGTATGACTTGGGTACCAGTAAAATGTATATTAACTGCAGCAACTACAGTAGGAGGTGGGGACGGTAGTATCTCTCTGGTGATGCCGCATGCTACGTCTATTGTAGGATCTATAGATTATGATATGATAAATTACCAACCTGACAATTATAAAATGGGGATAGTAATAAATCTTAGTGCGTTTACCGGAGAATCAGGATCGTTCTATTTAGATAACTTTGATGTAAGATTCCATGGCGGACATTCGATTGAATCAAATCTATCTTTAGAATTAAGTAAAATCTCATCTATAGAGTCCCTTCAATCTATAGATCTGAGTAAAATAACATCCATAGAGTCCTTAAAGAAATTTAATAAAACCATAACCAAGAATGTATCTAGTACCCAGACTGTAACTAAATCTCAAACTATGTCTGTGGAAGCATATACTGATGTAACATTATCAGTTGAACACACACTAGATATATTAATAGCAAAACCCTTACCCCTAGATATCTTTGTAAGTTAAGGAGTATACCGTATGGCAAGCATCACTTCGGCAGAATTAATTGCTTATGCCTCTGCTAATATGCCTGAGGATGATACCTCTACTAGCGGAGGAGCAATAGATACTGCAGTACAGGTATTAGAATTTGTACAATCTGCAGCTACAGTACCTAAAATAATATCCGATGACGCAGGAGATTCTACAGGAAAGACAGTTACCATTACAGGTAGATTAGCCAATGGAACTATAGTATCAGATGGGCCGACTACCTTAAACGGGACTACTGCCGTATCTATGAGTCAGAATTTTGAAAGAATTCTAAAAGTAGTCATTGCGGGGAGTCCTGCAGGGACAGTAGATATCCATACCAGTATGGATGTTGATATTGTAAAGATCCCTACAGGGATTACTGCAGTACGTAGAATGTTCTATGATTCTGCATCAGAAGCAGGCGCTACTACTAGGTATGAGAAATTCTTTTGGCGTAACACTAACGGAGACTCCAGGACACTTAACGCCGCATTAATAACCTTAACTGCGGACCCCTCCGCATCTGGGGGTACTGATATTCTAATTGGCGAAGAAGATACTGCTACAGATAGTGCTACTAACAGAGAAACAGCACCATCTAATGTTACCTTTGTTGACGATAGTGTTGCTATTGATATAACAAGCCTAGCTGCATCTAGTAATAAGGGAATATGGGTACGGAGGGATCTTGCGGCTAGCGCAGGTCCGTTAAATACTAGTTTCACTACCAAATTAGAAGGAACCACTACATAATGGCTCTAAAAAATAAATATACCTGCAGAGGACCTAAGACTACAGAAGGCGATAGAGTAGGATGTGGGCATGTAATGAATGATTTGGTTGAGGCTGTACCTAGAGATAACGAGAAGCATTTCATTGAATGCCCTAAATGTGGGAATGAGACGATGGTAATAAGGACTCCTGCTGCAGAAGGATAAACAGATGCAAGAATTTACTGTAGGGGACAGCCCTCATTTAGAAATGATAATACGGGACTCCGATGGCAGTAAATTAGACCTAACTAATCATACAGTGCAAGTACAAACTAAGATAAACAATGAAGCCCATGATACTGTTTCTGCGCTTGTAAGTGGGGATCAGGTAGCTAATAAAGGGAAAGCAACCGTATCTCTTTCCCCTGCTATCTTAGACAAACAGGGACTGTTAGAGCTGAGGGTACAAGTAATTGACGCCGCTAGTAAGATTTTCAATAATCTAAACGAGGTATATTTCAGAGTCAAACCCTCTTTTTGATACCTATATAACTAAAAATACCTTGTCGACTTGACAAAATAAATTTAAACTGTACCAAACTTTTTGGAGACTTATTATGGCTACAATTACTCAGTTGGAATGGTCCTCATTAACTCGGGTAGTTAATGAAATAAAATCCCCTAACCAATTCGTTAAGAAATTGGTATTCGGGGCAAGTGAGACCTTTCCTACCCGATCGGTAGAGATTGGAAGCTACGTAGGTGGCAGAGAAATAGCCCCTTTCATTAGAGAGGGAGCTGAAGCTAAGATGGTTGAGGGTCTTAGCACCAGTTTGCAATCTGTTCAGACTCCTAATATCCGAATCAAGAGGCCTTTCACTCCTTCTGATTTGCTGTATGGACGTAAGCCTGGAACTCCTATCTTTCCATCTGCTGGACAAGTAAGGTCTGGGGTTAATGGTCATATTGCAAGGGATATGCAATTCCTTAGTGACAAAATCACTAATGCAGAAGAGTATATGTGTTGCCTGGCTCTGCAGGCTGCAATATCGTATACAGTAGATGATGAAGAGACCTTTACGATAACTTATCCTCGTCCCGCTGGGCATACTATCACAGGTGGTACCAAATGGGATGATGCTACTCCTGCTGATGTAACAATTGAGCAAGATTTCCGTACAGCTAAGAAGCTTATTGCTGATGAATCGGGACTTGCTTGTACAGATGTTATTCTCGGTGAGGAAGCTGCAGTTGACTTCATGGAACTTATCCGTATAAATCGTTTGCCTCTTCTCGATGCAAATAATATGACAGCGGGTCAAGTCACATTTTCTTCCTCATTTGATACCGATGGAGTCCTCTTCCTTGGTATCTTCTGCGGACTCCGAGTGTGGAACTACTCCCGTAAAGTAGATGTCAATGGCACATCTACCTCTCTTATCAGAGATAAGTATGCTGAATTTATTGCAGTAAACCCCGCTGCTGAATTCGCTCGATACTATGGAGTAATCGAAGATATGAGGACAATTCGAGGGGGGTCTCTTCAGGCAGAAAGATTCTCCAAGAGTTGGGAAGTGGAAGACCCCTCTGCAATCATCGCATTGGTCGCATCTAGGCCTCTTCCTGTTCTACGACGACCGGGAGCTACCGTTTCAATGCAGGTTAGCACCACGTAAATATAGTCGATTCATTGAAGTTATCTATGGTAGGGGGTTTAAACCCCCTACCTTTTTACCTCGGAGTGATTATGCCCTACAGAATCAAAGGATCAATCTACAAAAAAGGTAAACTTCTTTTTGTAGACGGTGACGTCATTTCTGATGACGATATTGAAAAATATAAACTAGACCCTGATGATGATTGTTTTACCAAACTAGTGGTAAAAAAGAAAGAAGCAGCCAAGTCTGAGAGCAAATAGGATGTCTAAGTACTACGTAACTAAATTCGGATCTATTATAGCTAAGAAGCCTGGGACAAAGCAAGGTCAAGTTATACTTAAACCAGGACAAAGAATACCAAACGGACTAATCCCTAAAGATCATATGGAGCAGCATCTAAAATCAGGATTCGCAAGGCTATCAGGCGCTCCTGATATGTTCCACGAACTTCAAGGAAATGCCGCTCCTATTATGGGCAGAGATGGAAAGCTTAGAGAGCCTGGAGATAAGGCCCCTACTTATGACCTAACTCCATCTTCTCTCGCAAAAAAATCTCTTGCTCAATTAAATGAGATCGTAAAAAAGAAAGATCCTTCAGAAGACCTTTTTTCTAATAAGAGTCAGGCCATAGCTTTTCTTACCTCAGACTTGGATATTTAAGTATGGCAATAGTTCCTTTATTTTCTGAATCTACAGTAAATCTAAAAGAGGCTTTAGGATTATCTGATAACTCTAAGCCCACTAAAGGATCTAAATTATTGGATCAGGGTATATCCGAAGCCAAAAATAGGATATACATGGAGTTTGGTATTACTGAAATAAATACTCTGACTGCCTTAGCTACCGAAGAAAATCCTACTACTGAAAACGGGCATAAAAAACACACTGCTATACTTCTTGAAATAAAGCTCGTCAAACAATCCATGATGAGATCTGCTGGAAGTTTAATTGCAGATGGTGACCATTCTCTGCAAGAAGAATGGAATGAGACTTCCCTATTTAGGGGACTGAATTCATTTGAAATAAGAGATGAACTCATCAGGTTGGATAGGGATATAGGCAACCTAATAAAGACCCTTAAGGGGTTAGTGTCTGCTGGTGATAATATTCAAGGAAATTATACCAACATAGCCCCTGATGAGAAGCCTTTTCCCGTAGGTAGTTCCATAAAGCCGCTAACCTCTTCTCAATATGATGCGTGGAAACAGGCTTAAGATACAACAAGCCATACTTAAATACGTAAAAACTGGATATTTCTATGGAGTATCTTATGACCCAGAGTCCAGATTACCTATTAGGTCCGCTAACCGCATTTGGCCAACAGGGTATTATTGCAATGAAATATCCTCGGAATTTGCTCCAGCCAAATTAAATAGAAGAACAGTACATAATGAACGAACATCATGGACTTTCGAATTAAAACTATCATTTTCTGAAGAGGCAGATATCTCAGCTTTTGAAGACGCATTAGCTGCAGCCCCTATTAAATTACCTGATATACAAACTATCTTAAATCTTACAGGCTGTATAATAACTCATCCTCCTGTAAAAGACCCAAACAACGGCACGTTAGCTACTTTAACAATAGACGCTAGTGTAATCCCCATATAATAGGAGACACCCATATGGCAGGAATTAATACCACTGGAAAAGCAAATACCAAAGACTATGTCTTAGGGAGAGGTATTGTCTACTTTGCGTCATTGGACGCGAATGGATTTCCCCAAGCATATGAGGATTTGGGAAATGCTATTGAGTTTAATATGTCCCTTGAGACTGAAACTCTTGAACACCAAAGTTCCCGAGGTGGGTTGAAGGTTACTGACAAAGAGGTTCCCATCTCTCAAAAGCTTTCAGTAACCCTTACTCTTGATGAAGTAAACTTTGGAAACCTTGCAAGGTTTCTCTCGGGATCGACTTCCTCAAGAACAAACAATGGTGGAACCGCTATCACTCCCACCGCTGCAGACGCCGTACCTTCCGGGGGAAACTTGATACTTCCTGCTAATTCTGGAGGTAGGTGGTTTGACTTGTACGAAGGTGCAAATGGTATCGTAACGGGAGTTACTCAAGACGTTCAAGTTAAGCGTATCTACGATATCGGTACAGTAACTGTGACTGGAGTAAATGAGACTACTCCCACTGTCACAGAGGGTACTGATTTTGAAGTAGACTTGAAGATGGGTAGGTTCTTTGTAGTTGACGGTGGAGTACTGGATACGGGATCTATCCAGCATCTTGAAGTTACCGTAGCTGCTAATGGCTCTGCTGCTGCAAGTGTAGATGTTGTAAAAGCGCTTACAACTACGTCTCTTGTAGGTGCCTTGAAGTTTATTGCAGAAAACCCAGCAGACGCAGACCGTAAGACGGAATACCAATTCCACCAAATCTCCCTAAAGGCAGAAGGGGACTTTGGATTGATTGCTGATGACTGGGCGCAGATGCAATTGAACGGTGTAGCAGAAGCTAACTCTACAGCCGATCCTGATTCTACTATTCTAACTGTAACTACTCCAGAACCCTACATAACCTAATATCCCTTCTCTTTCATGGCCGTACTCTTTCTCCTTTAACGCACCCGTTCATGGCTAGGAACCTGAGATTAGAGTACGGCCGCTTCTTTTTAACAGAGCAAAGAATATGCCTTTTGAATCCTTCTTTCCAGAACTGTCTTGTATAGAACAATCGGGATACGGTAAGACGTATAAATATTATCCAGCATCTACCAAAGTTCTCCTTAAACTTAAACCTCTGAGTAAGGTAATCGGAAAAGTAATTACCGTACTTACAGATAAGGGTCAAAATGAATCTGGCTCCACCACTAGACGATGGGAGTCCAAAGATGAAGAGGCCACATCAGGAGAAGAAGTACAAATCAATCCAGTTTCTGAGAGTATGGCTGCCTTTAGATTGGCTCAAAAAGAAAAGGCCATAGATAAATTAATTGATATACTGTTAGCTCAAGAGAGTCAACATATAATTGGCTACATGCTAATAACCAGTCTAAGAGAGGAATTTGCAGATTTATCAGATCCGACACCTGATATCTGTGTATCTCTAATAACTGATCCTAATATGTCAGTAGATTTGCTAAAGTTCCACTTAACTGGTATATTAGAAGCCAACAAGAAAGTATTAGGCCCTTTAGCGGAGAGGGTCTCATTCAACCTGAACTCAAAGATGCAAGAGGAAAAAGTTCAAGAGAACGAGGCCTTACTAAACTCGGAAGAAAAAGAAGAGCCCCAGAAAAAGAAGAAGAAGAAAATAAACTCTGGAGCGACTTAGAAGAGATAATAATTACTCTAATATCTGATTTATCCTTTTCTTTAGACTACCTAACTAGGATGCCTATTCCTAGCCTATCTGCACTGTACAAAGCACATCTCCGTATAAAAAGGGAAAATAATTTAGAAACTGCCTCTCTCTCAAGAGCAGCAAATAACGCAGATCCAAAAGAATGGAAATCTGTGTGCGAATCATACTCTAAAATAGATTCTGACAAACCAGCTACTGTAGGCCTTATAGAAGACTCTCAATCTAAACCCCAGAACTTTAAATGGCTGCAGAACAAACTTACAGAATCAATCTAGACGACAATTTTCATGTAACTGCTGTCCAGTTTCAGCAGGATATGAAAAATTCTAAGACGGCTTTTCTAGAATTTAAAAAGGCATTAGGTGAGTCTAAGAAATCCGCTAAGACTTTAAAAACTGAAATAAGTACCGTATCCAAAACCCTAAATAAAATATCTAAAACTGCAGGCAAATATACCACAGCTATAGCTAAGCAAACCAAAGCAGTAAATGATAGAAGAAGGTCCAATAACGCATTCGCTAAAACCTTAAAAAGAGATGAAAGACTTCAGAGAAAGTCTGCTGCGGCTGCCAGGGAACGAGCTAGTGCCCTCTTAGCGGCTGCAAAAGCTCAGACTAAAAATAAAGCCACTGCAGCCGTACTCACGGCAATTAAAAATACTAATAAAGCACTTGAACGACAACGAAGATTAATAAAAGCAAACACAGGGCAGACTAGGCAATGGAATACTCAATTAGCAAAATCAGTAGCCTTACTTACTCGTCTAGCCAGACTTAAAGGTAATGCAGCATTAGGATCTGCATTTGGAGGTGGTAGTACAGGTGGTGGCATAGGCAGAAAAGGTGGGCTTGTTGCTGGTATAATCGGGAACGCAGCCCCACTTAGAGGTTTCCTAAATCAATTAGGCCAAATTGAGAAAAGAACAAATAGAATATCCTTTACCTTCAGAAGGCTATTCGGAATATTAGCTGCTTTCCTGATTGTACGAAAAGCGGCTCAAGCTTTTGTAGGTCTTGTAAGATCTGCAATAGAATTTAATAGCGTTATAGAAAAATCTACCTTAGGTATCTCATCTCTAATAACTGCTTCTTTTGATTTACGTAATTCCCTGGGAAAAGCTGTAGCACCAGCAGAGCAATTAGTACTCGCACAAGTAGAAGCAAGAAAACAAATGACCTTGCTTCGTCAAGACTCTTTGAAGACTGCTGCAACTTTTGAACAATTGCTTACAGCCTTCCAAGTCTCGATCGCTCCCGGGGCTATCGCGGGACTCGACCTCACCGAGATACGAACCTTCACCGTCCGGATTTCTCAAGCCGCTGCAGCCCTTGGCGTGGCTCAGAACCAGCTTGCAGAGGAAATCCGCTCAATCCTCCAGGGGACCATTAACATACGGACCACTCGAGTAGCCGCAGCTCTTGGTATTACCAATAAAGATATAAAACAAGCCAAAGAAGCGGGAGAACTAGTTCAGTTTCTCAATGACAGATTCTCAGCCTTTGCTGCAGCAGAGAAAGAATCCTTAAAGCTATTCGAAGTTATATTAGCTAACCTAAAACAAGCCACATCCCTAGTATTAGGTACAGGATTAAAAGATTTCTTTGATGAATTGAAAGACAGCCTAAAGGCCGTCCAAGATATTCTATTAGAAGAAAATCCTTTAACCGGAATTCTAGAGCCAGATACTGATGTTATTACAGTACTAAAAGAAGTATCCTCAGTACTTGAAACCGCAGTAACATTATCCAGAGAATTTGTAGAAAATCTATCTGGCGCAGATGTGTTGTCTGTAGTGACTGCTACATCCTCCACTCTGAAAATAACACTTGAATTAGCTGTAATTGCCGCTAATTTATTATTTGATGCATTTGTAGCCACTTCTGCCATCATAAATGGAATGATGGAAGAAGTGAAAAAGGGTGTAGAAGCTTTCAAAAGTTTCCTACCTGATAACAGAAAATTCATAGTGTTGTTAGATACCTTAGTTGCTATATCCACTACACTATTTACTATAAAAGCCACATGGGCTGTATTAATAGTACTATTAACCCCTATACTCGCTGCACTACTTACTATAAAAAAGACTATAGCATTAATTGTAGTCTCTGTACTTTCCTTAGGTAAAGGATTTCTTTTCCTTGCTCCAATAGTAGCAAAAGCTTTCCTACCTATAACTGCTGCAATTGCTCTCTTTGCCTCACTAGCTGCATTAACCTTAGTCATAACAAAAGAATTAGGTCTATGGGAACTAAAGCTTACAACAATTATAGACTTCATAAAAGAAGGTATTCCTGCAGCATTTGATATACTGGTAGCTACAATTAAAGGAGCTATCCTGACCCTCGCGGTCTTCCTGGTTGATAACTTAACTTCATCATTTATAACCGCGACAGATGCTATAATTAAGGTATTGGAAATAACCAAACTTGCTGCAAATGAGGTATCCAAAGAATTAGGGGCTTCTTTAGATCCTTTAATTGAAAAAGCAAAAGATTTAGAAAAGATACTCAAAAAACCAGGGGATGAGTTAAAGGGCATATTAGAGGATACTCAAGCAGACTTCCACTTAGCCCTTAATAAATATGACCAAGCTCTAAAAGACGCTTCTAAAAATAACGAAACCAATAAAACTATCTCTCAGATATTTACTGATTCTTTTAATGATATAGGAAATAAAGTAGACGCCTTTATCAATACTAGTATTGATTCTATGAAAGATAGGTTAGCCGATGCAGGAACGGAAGCTAAATCTTTTGTAGACGAGCTTAATGACTTACCTGCCATCCTGGCCAAATCAGATAGCGCCTTCAAAGAACAACTCAAAACTGTAGAGCAATTAAAAGATAAGCTTCTAGACGTCAAACAAGGCTTAGACATATCTAGATCTACCAGAGGATTCGGTGGTGCCATAGCTGATTCTATAAGAATCAGTAAAGAAACTGAATTCGAAATTGAAGAGAAGACCCTACATCTTACCCAAGATATCATCGCTGCAGAAAAAACTAAGTTAGGAGTTCAAACTAAATTAAGAGTAGCTCATGAAGAAGCTAATAAATTAACCCTGTTACAACGAGCATCTATTGACGCTATAATTGTTCTGCAAAAAGAAAACCTATTAGCTCAAGAAAAGGAGAGGACCCTTAAACTAGCCTCTGCTGCATTAGAGAAAAAGATTACTAGATTAAAAGCTGAGGGGGATGAATCAGGGGAAGATATAGCTAGAAAGAAATTAGAAGACTCAAAAACCTTTGAGAAATCTCAAAGAAGAATAATAGAAAATACTGAAGATAATATAACTAAGTTAAAAGAAGGCTTCGGTCACTCTGAAGCTGCTCAGAAAAAGATAGCTGATCTGTCTAAAGATATTATATCTCTATCCACCAAAGAAACGCAACTAACTATAAATATAAATAAGACCCTGGAGGTTAGGGCTCAGATTGAAAAAGCCCTGAATAAGATTAAAGATGCTAGAATACAAAAGATTAAAGAAGAAGCTAAAGAGGAACAAAGATTAAATAATATTAGATTCCAAACTACTCTTGCTTTCGATCAAATAGATAGGGATACCGAAAGAAGAGAAAGGCAGAATCCTAGAGGTGGGGCTGCTTTTGATAACTTTCTAGAGAGAGAAAGAACCAGACGTGAAATAGATGCACTTACGACTGAGAGATCTCGAGGGATTTCAGATGAGGCTGTACGAAGAGATATAAATCTAAGACAAGAGCAGCTAAGGGCACAAACTAAACTATTAAGAGATCTACCAGAGACAAAGAGAATTCCTCTGATCCGAGAGATACATGGTATGGAGACTGAACTCCTTGCCGTAGCTCGGCAACAATCTGCAGTAGCTGGAGAGATTACACAAGAAGTAATAAGGCGGAATAGGGAACTTGCTAATACTCCTAATTTCGGAGATGTGGGCAGAGAAGAAGGTCCCTTAAAAGGTGCCTACGAACAAATTCTATCTCAGATACCCTTTCTGGAAGACCGACTTGGAAACATATTAAATAATTTTCAACAAAATATAGTAGACACATTTAATACAATTAAAGATGACACCTCAGAGATCCTAGCAGAAGGAGTGGCAGCAGGGTTAGGCTTATCTGACAAAGAGGAATCCATTAGAGAGCAATTCTCTAAACTCTTTAAACAGGTAGGTAAGGATATGGTCAAGGCTCTAGTTAAAGAATTAATAGACACTGGCCTATCTGCCCTAAAGTCACTTATAAAGGGAAGTTTTGGACAGCCTACCGGATTGGCTAAAGGTGGGGTGGTACCTAATAAAGGAACTGCGACTCTTGCCCATGCTACAGCAAAAGGGTATTCCCAAGGGGGATCTAGTGCTTTCCGCCCTAAGGGCTTAGATCCTAAAGATACTGTTCCTGCTTGGCTTCAACCTGGAGAATATGTACATACAGTTGCTGCAGTTCGTAAATACGGAACCGATTTCATGGAAGCAGTTAGATCTTTAGCATTAGATCCTGTAAGTGCTAGATCTTTGCTCAATAATGTCAAAGTAAGAAAACAGGCAAGGCGATCGGGCAGAGTAGGATACGCCACCGGAGGAGAAATTACACGCTCTCGACCTGCCCAAGCAACAAACGTGCAGGTATCCTCCGCACCCGCTCGAGTAGTAATGGTTGCAGACGAAGAATCGTATGAGAGAATGACCGCACAAGGAACCCGGCCTCTAATCAGAGCCATTCAAGAGAATGCTGACGAAATAAGACCTTTCCTATCTGACAGTAGAGGAAACAATGGCTAATATCTTATTTGAAGGATTTGATGTAATACAGAACCCCGCTAATTTAGCTTTAGTTCATGACAATTTTGTAGGTACTCTTTTCCCTACCTTCCCCACTGGAAGAACTGCCAACGCAAGTAGCAATTGCATACAAGTAGAAGGAATAGGTTTAGATAGATTAAGGGGAGCTACTTCCACCCCAGCAGATAGATGGGGTATAGGTATGGGATATAGTATCTCTAATATGACTGTAGGGGTATTCACCCCAGATACTAGAAAGACCCTTATAGAATTATTTGACGGAGGGTCTACGCAATTAAGAATTGTAGTAATCGAATCTGATGGTCCTGCTAATATCAATAAAATCAAACTAAGGGCAGAAAATGGACCATTTGCATCTCCCTCTACACTAGGTCCAGATAGCGCCTGGATAGATGTAGGAGAGAATATATGGAATTATATTGAAGTAGATGCCACTATATCCTTAACAGGAACTGTAATAGTTAAAGTAGATAATGTAGAAGTAATAAACATATCCGGAGCAAATTTAAGGATTAGTGGAACTGACCAAGCAGACGCTGTAGAGTATACTATAGGATCTAATGCGGGTTCTCCGTCTCCAATAGTCAAAATGGACGATCTATATGCCATAAATAATGATTCGTCTAGTGGATTGGATATGGACGTCACTGGACTGTTAGGACCTGTTGCAGTAGAGGGCATCCGAGCTACAAACGTAGGAGATCTTACTGATTGGTCAAGCAGCTCAGGCGCTGCCAATCATCTAATGCTTCAAGATGTGGCAGAGGGAATAGATCACGATGTTACTTTCGTAAAGACTGCACTAATTAATGATAAAGAGCTTTATGAATTCCAGAATCCTGTCCAACCCTCTCCCACTAACCCTGTAATTACCCTAGAATTTGTAGTCGCTGCTCGAAAAGCCTCTCCTGGATCTAATAGGGATTTACAATTTAGATATAGAGATAATAGCAACTTTGACGCATCTATGGCAGGTGTTGTAACAGTAGTGTCAGAGATATCAAATCAATATGATGTACTAAAGAAATCATATGCTGGCAATCCTCTAAACTCCAATAATCCTTGGACGAAGGATAATCTGGATAACGGTCAATTCGGCTTTGAGTTGGTGAGCTAAACTTATGCCTAATGTAGATAATTCTAGATCAATATCTATCGAATCCGTAAAAGGCTCAGGGGTTACTTTTACTGAGCCTTTAATATTACCTACTATACTATCGACCCTTAAATCTGCTGATTGGAGTCTGGATATAGGAATCTCTTCCTTATTCTCTACCTCAGTAACGGAAAACCTAGAAGACTCCCAAGAAAGAGTCTCTTTACAAGAATATCCTTACAGATCCGTAATAGCTAGACTTACTGGCATATCAAAAGAAGAAAACGCAAGAATATTTGAAATACTGGTAGCAAATGCGGATGGTAGGCATCCCTTCCCTATTTATAGCGATCAATCGGAATTAACACAAGTATATAATATAAATGATTCAGAATTATTCATAGACACTACCAATAGACGATTCTATAAGAATAGAAGAATATTAGTAATAGATAGAACTAGTACTAAGACTTCTATAGGTACTATTTTTGGAATAGAATCAAATAAGCTAATACTCACCTCCCCTCTATCCAATGAATTCAAAAAACAAGCCTACGCAGTTCCCCTAATGGACTGTGAGATAAATTTAAATAATATTAAATCTAATGTAACTAAAGATAAGGTAACCCTAGTTATAACTTTCAATGAAGTTCAAGGGGCATCTACCTTACCTTGTGCTGACATAGATAAATTCGATGGAGATTCGTATAAAGGGTTACCTGTATTCCGTCCTACTATGAATTGGGCTAAACCTCAAAGCTCCTCTGTAGTGAGACGTGGAAATGAGGCCACTATAGGACGAGCATCTATAATTACTGAGGAGGGGAATAGGGGCTACTTCACCTTTGATTTATTCGCTACTGAATTTAACAGAGCTGACGCATGGTATTTGATTGAATTCTTCGAATCTCGAAAAGGAAGAGCTTTCTCCTTTTATGCAATAGCCCCTGATGACCTATTCAATTTCGTCTCAGGCTCCGCTAATGATATTATAGTAAGTGGAATCTCTGAATTTGTTGAAATTTACAATAAGTATATAAGTACCATATATCTAGAATATGAGGATGGTACCAATGCCTTATATACCGTAACTGGGGTATTCAACATAGTCGGATCCACTAACTCCAGGATTCAAATAGAAGAAACATACGTAGACCCTGGGAGTCCTGTAATTAAAGCCACATATGCAGTGACAGCCATTTTCAGTTTGGATGGCATAACTGAAAAATGGATAACAGAAGAAATCTGTGAAATAGAGGCCAGAATATCTGAAGTTATTGATGAGGATGATGCTATAATAGATCCTACAGCAGGATCCCTTGATATCAGAGTATCTCAATTTTATGCAAACGTAGTGACATCCACTCCCGTATCACCTCCAGTGCCTATTGAAGTCAGAGTATCTCAATTATATATGAATGTAGTAACATCTACTGCACCTCCTCCTAGTTCTGCTCCTGTGTATCAAGAGCCATGGGCCGCTAATCTTATAGAAGGAACTCTTACAGATATTGTAGATAATGGAGAACCTAATTACGATTCTGGAGATGCTAGAAATGGGCACCCTTACCTATATTGGACATTAACAGAAGCCCAAACATTAGCTAATCGTATATATGAAACTAATGGGTCCTATAAATCCACTCATGAGGCTGATAACTACAGTAGAATTAAAACTTGGGTAGACGCCAATCCTGTAACTACCCACTGGACTGCCAGAGTAGCATACGGCTTAGTTTATTTAATTGAATCCCAAGCCCCACATACTACTCAAAGCACAGTAAATACCACTTATGGAGATCCTTTAATCTCCGACCTAGCTAACGGTACAGATGGTGCTAATGAACCCGACTGGAACAGTGAAGCTCCTATAATTGATAGAGGAATCGCTATTAGATTAACAAGTAATGTTATAGCCTGGGATTGTGTTTATGATTACATGAGAGTACAAGATCCTAGCAATCATCAAAAGATGAGAGATAGGATTTATGAAGAAACTAAAAAATATTATCTTGCCTTAAGCCAACCTTGGAATAACGTTTGGGATAATTGGTGGGCACATACCTATTCTCAAAACCATTTCCACAGAACTATATATATGGGAATGGTTATGGGCGCTGGGGTATTAAAATACGAAGGAGATGAGATAACCAATGGATCTCAAAGTGAAATAAATACTTGGATAAATTACATGAAAATAAGAGCACGGCAGGACTTCCATGCCCATAAAAATAATTTAGGGGGAAGTTGGCCTGAAGGTAGATTCTATGAAAATGTAGGACTATACGCAGATAAAGGATTTGGAAATCCCCTATTTGTAAGGGTATTTGGATTTGATGTACAGGCTCAAGGCAATATATTTAAAATGAACCCAGTATATCAATTATATAATAAGATACCTGGGGATCCCTTTAGACCAATTATACACGATGGGGATGCGGGAGTTACTTGGAATAGAACTAATACAGGATTTGCCCATGCTAGAATGTGCGCAACTGTATTCCAAGATCCTGCAGCTCAATTCTTAGCTGACCAAAGATGGGATGAATTGGCTGCCGCAGGACATTTAGAGGAATTTTTTACAGGCTCAAACAAGGGACATCTCGCCGGATCTCAACTATTCTTAGACTTATATTGGTACGATCATACATTAGCTCCTGTATCACCTCCTGATACATGGCCTAACTCAGTCCATTTAAAGAATTCCGGAATGATTATATGTAGAAATAAGCCACCGGGGAGTACTGATCCCAATCATGTAATGTTTGGCACTAGAATATGTAGTTATCCTTCTGATGATCTACATGCATTAGACTCCTTAGTTAATGAATGGACTGGAGTATTTTGGGTCAATCACAATCAATACGACCCTACTAACCCTGTAGCTCTAGAGGGATCCCCTCCTTTTGCATTAGATTATCCTCAAGATCACAAACCTGTTATTGCACATAACCATCCTGATAGATCTACCCATTATCTAGTTAAAAATCAAGAATATATGGCATTTGATTGTGGGGATAAGACTAACAACTCTAATTGGCCTGGATATTCTTTTTGGCATAATTTATTAACTTTAGGTGAGATTGGACATATCGGACAATCAAAACTTCCTATCCAGGCAGATAACGATTTGGATTATCTGACTGCAAGTTTACCTTTTATTGATGAGTTACCTAATCTTGCACCTGAAATAACCCTCTTTGCCCCAGGTCAAGAAATGGGGGATATAATAGGGGCGGACCTGTCTACTTGCTGGTCCACTACCTTAGGATTAACTAAAGAGCATAAATATTTCTTCTTCCTTAAGGGAGATAAGAAGGAATATTTAATGATAATTGAAGATGTAGACTCTACTGTATCCCAAAACTATAGAATCAGTTTCCTATCAATGGGCAACCCCATAAGAGGCACTGGTGGGGATACTGAATGGGTAAAATGTCCCGCAAGTAGCTCTAAAGCTATCGCTTTTGGCATGTTAAAACCAAATTCAGGATTATCTTACGCAGAAGATTCTAGAGTACATGATGATATGAATCCTGGACAAGCTGAAGGTGGGCATGGTGAGATGTATGGAAATTTCAGTCTAACCGTTAATAGAGAATTCAATAAGGATGAATTCTATAAAGCTCACCTTGAAGCTGGAAGCACTCCATCAGGTCCTAGAAGAATAGTAGCTATTAATTACGAAACTGCTAACACTGGATGGGAAACTGATCTCCCTGATTATGTTGAACTTGCAGATACAAGTACTCACTTTACTTGGGAAATTACTCATAATCAAGGAGCATGGGACGGAGGCGTAGATAGGTTTATATTAAATCTAAATACAGATCTTACTATCGCCATAGCAAGTGGAGGTATGACTTTACTAGGTAAGGCATGTATCATGAGATATGGTACAGGCACCTCGACTCTGGCTAACTTGAGTAGTTTCCTATTAGCAAACGGAGGGCAGATACAACTCGGGGGCCTAACTGTGGTAGAGACTTTAGCCCCTCAAACCAGTAGATTTGAATCCTTCGAATGCGTATATGATGGAACTGAAGTAAGACTCTGTATAAAAACCTTTCATGCGTTTAAGCTATACGCACCTGGCATCACAACATTAAAAATCATGGGACAGGTATACGGAAATTGGACTAAGGAAATTGGAACAGACTATATTAACGTAATATAATGGCAGATATAAGAGACCGTACCCAAAAAAAGATATTTACCCTATTGACCTTTACGTATGGGGATCTGCCTAATATAGTCAGATACACTGACCAAAATACAGAAATAACCTATGGAGGTTTAGTGTATACTCCCCATCCTGGGTTTAAAATAACCTACCCCGAATTTACTGGAGGATTAAATGAAAAACCTCTATCTATTAAATTAGCAAGTAATCCATTCTTAGATAGCCTAGCTTCAGATGAGCCTTGGCCTGAAGTACAGATTAATTTATCTGAAATCACAGAATCTATAGAAGGATCGAGAACAGAGGATATAAGATTTGCTGGCGTAATTAATCACACTATACGTAATGATAAGAATATAAAAAATAAAATAAAACTGGTTGTAGATTCTGTAAAAAATCTATTAGATGTTCCTTTAGGTATGGTAGCCACTCACCAATGTAATAATAGATGGGGAGGACCTACCTGCGGATTCACATTATCTACCGTGACTCAACCTGTAACTATAGTTTGCATATCCAATACAGAAGTGATTATTGATGTTCCCCCTACCTATTTTTCCGCTTCTTCAGAGTTTGACGATGAGTTTGTTAAAGGATTCTTTGAATTTGATAAATTAAAAATATTGATACGAGATTGGAATAAAACTGCCCCTACAATCTTTTATACAAATAGAAATCCTCCAAAATCCTGGCTAAACCAGACAATAAATCTAATCTCCGGATGTAATCTATCCCATAGGCATTGTTTAAGATGGGGAAGAGAGGAACAATTCACAGGAATAGGCATATCTACTCCTGCTATATTCCCTCCAATAGAAAATGATACAATTATTGGGGATCCTAAATTCTTATGATTGAACTAATGAGCTTACCAGGCCAATGGAAGCCCCATACCCATGCTGAAAAATGCCTAGAGTCCGTTTTTTCTATTTGGGAAGATACTCCATATAAAATAAATGCTGCATCCCCAAAAAAAGGAGTTGATTGCTGTAGATTTATAGCCTGTGTATATTTGACCTTATCTGGTATAAAAATAAATGATTTCCGATTGAGGCCCCTACCTAGACTGACTTCAAAAGAATTTAACTGGTCTCATTTGGCTGCGGAATGTACTTTATTTAATTTTGGTAAGTTCAAACAAATACATGATTTTACTTTGGAGCCTGGTGATATTTTATTCTTTGGAGAGAACTTAATAAAAGTAAATCATATAGCTATGATTGGGTTTCAAAAAAATACTCTTTGGCAATGCACCAATGCTGGAGTACATTGGACAGGATTGGGCTACAGGAAAGAATACTCTATATATAGGATCTACAGATCCACTAATAAGGATAATTGGCAATGTCAGCAGGCGCAATAGTAATAAATGCAGCTATACAATTCGGGATTGGTATGGGTCTCCATGCCATTGGCACTTTATTAGAAAAAGATGCAAAACAACGTATTACCGTATCTGATGACAAACCTCCCTCCACATCTACTAGAGGGTCCTGGATCCCTAATGTATTAGGTAGAAGACGAATAGGGCCTTATATAGCATGGGTAGGAGATCAAACTACAATTAATGAACAGCAAGGGAGTACCATAGTAGAAATCGTTCAAGAATCTGCATGGCATATAATATCTACTGGGCCTTGTGATGTATTACATAAAATATATGCAGGAGGGTCTATATTATTTAAAGGAAACGTAAACAGAAATAGTCATCCTAGTGGAAGCACTGTAGACTTAGGAGAATTTGGATCCTTTAATATATATTGGGGGGAAACCAATCAGCCCATTAATACCTTTCTACAGGGCACTTTCGACCCCACTACAGGACTATTTGATAGAACAGGAGTAGCCTCTAGATGGCCTAACGTATGCTATATTCAATGGAATAATTTTAGAGTAGGTAACCAAAGTACTTGGCCTCTACTTGAGTATGATATTGAACGACGTCCTGCTGAAACTAAATTAACTAACGGCACAACTCCCGAAATATCTTCAGATCCTGCTTATTTCCCTGGAACCATACCGGCCTCCCCCATATTCGATTTAGGTGCATCTACAGGACTAAGTATAGTAATTGCAACTGACGAAAACGGGGGGTACATAGCACTTACGGATAAGCATTATGGGCTGCCTAATGAATCAGATCCTGATGGGGGAGATTTCACCCATATATTCATTAGAGGGACAAAGATATTTATGTCTCAACCTAATGCAGATCCTAATGGGTACACAATAAAACACTCCACTTATTTTCCCTTTTTTATAGGTGCTACTATTATACGAACCCTGGAGCAATTCTCTGGAATCATAGCCACAGGGACATTAATAGCTAATGGGTCCTCCAATAATGATGGATTGAATCATGCTCATATGATGCACTCTATTCTGTTTGATGGAGAGCATACGGGAGGAGAGTTAAACAAAAATAACTTCGATATCCCCTCTCTCGAAACCTTAGCTATATTATTTAATAATGCCAATGAGAATCTTCATGGAAGTGTAATAGCAAGTAGAGGAACTACTGTAAGAGAAGTACTATCTTCTCTTATGCTAGATGCCGGGGTATTTTTAGTATGGGATCCCGCATTAGGTAAATATAAATTCAGGGCCATTAGACATACTTCAGAAGTCATAGATATTCCATCTCAGGCTATAGTAGGTAGGCCTGAAATTAGTAAAAGAATAGCAGAATCTCAAGTTAATTTCCCATTATATACTTTTGCAGATCGCAGACGTAACTTTAGAGATATGCCTATTACAATACCTGATAATACAGTTGTGAAGAGAAAGCCATTAGTATCTAAACTACCTACTATGATTACATACGAAGTGGCTGCAAAAGTAGCAGAGAGAAGATCCTTAGAGGACCTGCTTAAAGAGGGTACTCACATCATTAAGATGAATAAAGGAGCTAAGAGACTACTTCCTGGAGATGTTATAAAAAATGATTTATTCTCTACTAACGTAAGAATAGCATCAATTTCAATAGATCAATTACATAATAATACAAAAATAACAGGATTTAATGATTTCTACGGAGTAGCTCCTACAGTATCTGTTATTCCTGATGCAGAACAAGGACTAGGATCCGACTTCGGTCCCTATCAAGGGGCCTCCCCTAATATAGATCCTAACCCCTAATAACCTTCTTGCGTCGATCCCCTCTAAGGTCTTTTGCTCTGCTTTGGAGGGGATCTTTCTATATAGTTGTAGATTGAGGGATCACATTAGTTATTGTTGTCTGAGTGTCTTTCATTTTCAACAACTCTACTGACTTCCCATGATCTGCAATTCCCTGACCCACATTGTATCCTGTAGCAGCAGTAACTAACGGCCATACTGCTTCAAGATCTAACCCTAAAACATCATGAAATGCTGCAACTGCCATAGCAAACATAGTTATAGTAAATTTCTGCCAAGAATTCATGCTATCACCTTTCCTGCCATTTTCCCTCCGACCACTCCGGTCGCTACAAGCCCCTGGAGTATGGCCATAAGCCATTTGGATTCGTTTTCCTGCCCTTTGGTCACATGGTCTTCTGCGGAGCTTCTGGACGTCTCCAGGGCTGCGATTTCCCCCTTGAGGATTGCGATCATATCTTGATTCTCCGTTAGAATAGCTTCCTTCAATTGAGTATTTTTCTCTTCTATCCTAACATCCATTTCTCTCAATCTATCAAGATACCCAGCACACCCCATAAGAAAAGACAACGAAAAAATAACTAAATATCTCATTTTTCGCCTTTCTTGTTAAAAAATAGCCCTGGATGGAGTCGAACCATCGTTGTGACCTTATAAGAGTCCTGTTCTAACCGTTGAACTACAGGGCCATATAGTTACGTCAACTCTGAATCATACAATCCTTGACATTCTTCTGAAATTAAATCTTCTCCCGATAGATTATTAACATCATGTATCACACGTTGTATATGCCATAATATCGACTTAGATAAGAACTCTAGCCTATTTGATCTGTCTTTTTTATAGTACCCTAAGAATTTTTCTACCTCACCATCCTGCACCACTATAGTGTATCTACCCGTAGTATGTCTATCTCCTATAACTACTTCTATGGTGCTGTATCTATTTTCTGCATCGTCAGATAAATGTCCTTCCATGTTTTTTTCCTATCTGAGTAATTAAAGAATTTGGAGCCCGCGATTCTGACGGCTCTATAAAAACTCATAGCGCACACATATGCAAGAGGCTTTCTCCACCAAGGAAGATTTCTAATATCCTTCTTCATAGCCAGATAGAAGGCCAGATCTGCTTTCACTCTATGTGGTTCCTCGTAACCCATCCAATAATTAAAATCATGATGGTCACATGAGGCTGTAGCAAATATCCAAGAGGGTGCTTTTATCCACCCTCCCTTACCTCCACACCCATTACATATTTTATTTTTTTCAAATTCAGTAAGTTTGGAGAATTTTAAAGCGTCTCGCTTCCTATAAAAATCTTCACTATATTGATTGGGCATCTCTAAGCTTCCTTACCTCTTTTACTAGAGCCATAATTTGATATTCCGTTATATGATCCATTATAAATTTCCATTCCAGTTTGGTCAAGTCTTCTCCCGAATAGTGCCTTTCCATTAATTCAGCTACTCTATCTGCCATTGATTCCATTTTTTAATTCCTTTTTACTGATTACTAATAAAATCCTTCAACCGTTTCAATAATTCTCTAATATCCTCATAATCTAATTTTCCTATAGCATTATCAAGTTCTTCTTCAGTTACTCCCGTACCATCAAGATATTTTTCAATCGTTGATTCCATAATACTTCCTTCTTAACCTTGTTGCCTCTGCCGCAGCTCCGTCACCTCTTTTAGTTACAATTCGGACTATTTCTGTCTTTATCGTAAACAATCTCTTACATTCTAAGCACTGAGCTTTCTTTGTTTGTATGGATTCACACACAATATACGTATTGGTTATATGTATCTTTCCTCCACATGGACATCTTAGCCCCTTTCTTACCTTAGGCACTTCGTTGGATCCCCACTCTTTTCCTTGCCGGCCTACCTGTCATTTTAATAGGAGCTATCATATCATCATAAAAAGCCATTACCATAGCATCCGCTCTATCTGGAGATGGGTTCCCCCTTTTCATATAGGCCTCTTTAGGTTCTGCTCTCAATTTACCATCTTTAGCTACATCATATTCTCTTTGGGACAATTGATGAATAAGTATGTTATCATTAGGAATAGAACATTTTTGATCTTTTACTAATTCTCCGAATTCAAACCAAGCTTCGGTTATCCTATTCTCGTATTCTTTTTTGTTAGCAGCAGTTCCATTATTATTAAATTCATGTATATTCTTTCCTGCCCTATGGAAATTCCCCATAACCCCCTGACCCATACCCCCGGCATCTCCTACAAACCAAGTATCTTCGTCTTTCCAACCTTGATTGTGTTGAAGATAAAAGGATCGGTCTACTACATCATTAGGATCTGTATGGGCATAAAATTCAAAGTCTGTTATCACATTTCCTTCTCTTTGATAGATAACTGACTCATCCGATCCGTATCGAGCGAAGTCTATACCATACTGTTGAACCTTTGCAAAAGGCTTTTCATGGTCTGTATATCCTTTTCTAAGGACTGAAAGAAGAGTAGGTAGGGAATTAACAAGATCTACACACTTTTCCAGATCATTAACAGATATAATTGAAGTAGGATCTGAATGAGGGAATTCACCCAATACTCTGACCCTGAAGACATCCGAATTCCTTCCATATTTCTCTGCTAAGTACTCTATATTGTCTTTGCTAACGAAAGGAGAATCTTCAGCATTGAATGTAAGAGTAGCCCACAGATGACGGAATCGTGTAAAACAATCATAAAAAGGACATTTAGTAGTATTAGGGTTACCGATCATTAAAAGTAATGAATTAGGATTGGTAATAGTCCCCTCAAAAGTCTCCACAATCTCAGATGGAATACCTGAAGCTTCTTCACATATAATAGTCAAGTTGTCTTCATGTATCCCTTGAGCATTTTCAGGTCTAGTAGCTGTAACTAGATCTACTCCCCATTTAGGCTTATTGCAAATAACTACCTTAGATTTAGTTACTTCTATAAATTGTCTGAATATGGCAGGTGCCGCTTGAAGTGTACGCCTAACCTCTGATAACCATACTTCTTTGCACTGACGCATAGTAGGGGCAGTTACCACAGTAAGTGCATTATGTACTCTCAGGCTTCTCCATAACGCTGCTACTGTAGTAACTGCAGTTTTACCTGGACCTTGGCCAGACTTAACAGCTATTTTCCTCAGCCCATTACCATACGTTGCGTCTTCTACCAGACGTAATAGTTTACTTTGTTGCTCTGAAGGCTGGAAGTTTATTGCTCTACAGAACTGGAATATATCCTTGCTGACACTCCTGAAGAGAGTTTCAAAACTTTTACTATACGGCGATGATCTCGTAGAGGTACCAGCGAACCCAGATTTCTTTCTATCTCTTGCCTTCTTAAGGTGTCCGGAGAATGTATTAATATCTGGGGCTTGGGTGTCCATAGAAATCTTTTTACGAAAACTTGTAAGGAGTAAGGTAAATCTTCTATGTACTTACAAGAAGTTTTTATCTTCTTCCTTATTTCAGGGGATATTAGGGTCTGGGTCTGGGACGATAACAACTCCTGCAGCATTGTCTTGTGTTGCTTCAAGCTCTTTCCCTAAATCAATAAGCTCCTGTCGCATATGAATCAAATCATCATAGTTCTCTATTTTGGCATATATGGTCCCTATATGAAATTCTAAATTAGCTATTTTTGCATTTAATCTTTCCAATTCTGCAAGAATATCAAATGTAGGATCTGGATCAGGTGTAGGATCAGGTGTAGGATCTGGATCAGGTGTAGGATCTGGATC
>CEPZ01000036.1_pt1 | contig 40798 bp, 72 predicted proteins | sample 530461 | NCBI WGS metagenome assembly CEPZ01 (sample SAMEA2620106, study PRJEB7988) | marine metagenome | isolation source: saline water (ENVO:00002010), including
TTCGCGCAGCGACTTCCTAACCATTCCCCTAACGCCATGCGCTTAAGCATCGTCGCCTAACCGAATAGTTATTTAATTAATTAGGTCAATATTGCTTAAAAAATTGAATAGAGCTATATATGGTCTATTTAGCTCAAATAATGGATTCTAGAGCGTTTTAAGACCTATTCAAGCATTGAAACATAAGAGATTGTTGTGTTTCCCAAGCATATTAATTAATTAATGAATGGATTTATTGGGATGTTAAAGTGCCACCATGTACTAGACTATTTAAAAGATATTGGATTAACCTTGTCAATGTCAAAGAAGCACCGCAATCGCGCAGATAAGAGCGAGTCGGTTGCTGCTTCTAGCGAGGAAAAGGAGCTAGAAGCTGATGTGACGAGTGGCGCACCCACCGACACATCTGACGAGGAGTTTGAAGCCCAAATGGAGAAGAAGAAAGAAGAGATTGAGGCGAAGGAGGAAGTTGTCGAGACAACTGAGCCCCTGTCCGCCGATGCTCTCCTTGAATCCTTCGCTACCGAGAGGGCTTCACTCAAAGCCAAGGTACAGAAGGCGATGATGGATGACGAGGAACCAGAAGAGGTTGACGTCGTCCGCTTCACCCAACTTGGTGTCCTCGTTAAGCATCTTAACGCGAGGAAAGAGAAGGAAGACCACGACGCCAAGACCGAGGAAATCAACCTCCGCTACAAGGAGACAGCCGACAAGGCATACGCACTCGGTCTTTGGGGGCCAGACCTCGGCGTTCCCCCGCCCAAGTGGCGCAAGAAGCTCGGGCAGGGAGGGCGCAGAGTCGCTGAACCGGGCTCGGTGAAAAAGCCCCTCTTCTCGGCACTCAAGGCCCATGAGGGCGAGTACAAGAAGAATGAGGAGTGGCACAAGCTCGCCATTGCCAATGGCGCGACCGCTGATAGCTCAAGTGGGACTGTCAGGGCGGCTCTCAAGGCGGCTCACAAAAAGGGTCTGGTCGACATAGAGACGCGAACAGAAGTCAAGGAGGGTGGGGGCGAGAAAGAGGTCTTCTATTTCGCCTATGTGGGTGAGTAGCTACTCGCCCACCCCTTTTTTTTCCCCATAGGCGAGCGGGATGGTTAGCCCCCCCCCACCCATAGCGACTGCTATCCTGCTCGTCCCTTATTCTACTTTCTTCCCCCCGCGAGGGCGGGGCGGCAAATACCTTCCCCCTTGCCGCCCCCCCCTCGCCTTTTTTCTCCACCCACTATCTAGCGAGAGGCAACCCCTCCCTAGAGGCGAATGGTGACGAACACATGGATGAATACGAAGAACTAGCGATGCCCTGTGCTGATTGTGGCGAGGGTAATTGCCATCACCCCGAGTGTCCTATGGCACGCATACGGGCCGAGATATACTCGGATTTGTTCCATAAGGGCGAGGGTGAATAGAAAGACGACCCACAGGGGTGACGACTTATGGTTTTATTAAACCCACACCAACACGGAACGCGACTACTTCGCGCACTAGGGTACTCTGTCAAACCCAACGAGACGCTACTTGACTCTTTCATTAGGGGTGTCGCGCGGGATGAGGGAGTATCTTTGGACGACGCGAGGGAATATATAGATATGAACGAGGGAGCCTTTGGGCGCATTGTCAATAGGCTCGCTATGGCAGAGTGATGATATGACGGATGACTTTACTGAACCAGTCGGTATGCAACTCGGTTGCCTTGAACATGAGCCGAAAGAGAAGTGCGTAAAGGTGTTCTATGAAGACGAGTCACCTAGACTCACCCAACGAGGGAATGAGATGATAGCACGCACCTTCGGCAAATTCCAGAACATCCCGTTCGATGCCACCCATGACCTCGAAGTCATTGTGGTGATGGTCAAGAAAAAGAGACGAAAGTAGGAGAGAAGCGGGGTTCCCAATCCCCCCGACTTCCCATCACCGAACGCGAGAGGTCAGGCTGTCGTCACCACCAGCCTCTCGCGTCGGGATTGGTGACTTTTGTGGATAATAGTAAAGAACAACCACCTAGCGACACTAGACCAACAATAAGCGAGACATCTGCGAGATGTCTCGCTTCAACGCTTTATGAGGCGACTGTCTTGGATGATTGGATACCATGCGAGGACTGTGGGCAATTAGTCTACCGAACAACGCTATGTGAAGAGTGCCTTAGAGAGCGACAAAGGTATGAAATGGGAGTCGAGTTATGATGACAAGCGAACCAAAGGACATAGTGGTCACTCTGTCGGTGGCCGATGTAAGAAAGCTGCTGGATGACGGCGATGTAGCGCATGATAATGCGACCATTGCCAAGCTCATGGACAGCATCCGAGACGAAGGCTCCGATATGGCGAAGGAGCTACTAGAAGGCTGTGTGGACGATTGGGCCATCAACTTTCTCGATATGTAGGTGACGACAATGAAATACACAACGAAGAACATGGTACGCAAGTACCTAGAGCGAAGTTGGGAACTAAAGGTGTTCAGCCGCGCCGAGAAATACCTTGATTGGGAGATGAAGAAGGGCGCGGGTATAATGGAAAGCCCGACCTGTGAACGAGTCAAAGTCAAGGCCATTGACATTCGCGCACTCAAAAAGCAAGGTGTGATAGTCAAAGCCTCGTTAGAGACATGGGGCAGCTACTTCTACTACACGCTCGCTGATAACGTGGGACTTCCCGCCAAGATGGTATGGACGAGGAAGTAACATGGTAAGCGTCGAGATGATGATGAATCCCGAGAAGTTCGGGCTCGTACAATGCTCTAGCTGTAATGGCTATGGCTCATCGCTCAAAGAGTCCTCCCCCCGCTGCACGAAGTGTGGGGGGAGCGGCCTCGTCAAGAAGAACGACCGGGTGAGAGCGTAATGGCCGACCCCGGACCGATGAGGCCAGCAGACATGGTCTTCCAGCTACGACGCCCGTCCATACAGCACGATAAGTGTGTGTTCTGTGGGGGCGATGCGAAGGATTTCAAGGACGAGCTATCTGCAAAGGAGTACCGAATATCCGGCCTTTGTCAGAAATGCCAAGACGAGACTTTCTAGTCATGGAAATCGACATACCTGAGTTTGACAAGGTCGCGTGGGAAGGAGTCCCTGACGACGTCAAAGAACGCGCGACCAAAGGTGAGGCAACGAAGGCGGATGCCCGCGTCATTGCCATCACTATGGGCAAGAACATGAACGCTGCTCTCTCGGCTTATCTAGCGGGGCTAGAAGAAGCAATCAAGATTGCCGAGGCCGAGGAAGAAGAAGAGGACAGCGACTAAGCCCACGACCGCGTCGGGTTTGCCCCCGGCGCGGCGTGATAGGCCATGAGAACACGAGTTGTAAAGCGGGAGCTTATCAAGTATAGGCTGCGAGAACAAGACGACCTAGACTATACCCTAGTTACATGGACTCTAACCAAAGGCGGTATCGAGCCCGAAGAGTTGAAGGTTGTTGTCGACGCGTCACCCCCTGCAAAGCCGTCCCGCGGAGTTGTTTTATCGGGCAGAGGCCCGTGGTGGTTTTACCCTTGCCTCACCCATCGCTATCATTATACTAATTGGGTCGCTGTGTATGACCCTCGTCGAGAGGCTGCGGTTGTAGTCTACTCGCACTCAGCAAAACGTACTGTCGGGGAGCTAATCGCAATAATAGAGTACCCCGAATGATTGTCACCAACGACGTTGGAGGTATGTACCGAATGGCAAAACTAACGAAAAAGCAGTTAGAGGCCATCCACGCGAAGGGACACAAGAACGGCTGCGGCTGTGTCGTGTGTTCCAGTATGCGAAGGAAGGCACAGAACGACGCCAAGGCGGGCAAGCCCGCTAAGGCCACCAAGAAGACCGCCTCGAAGAAGGCTGCACCGAAGAAGGCTCCCGCCAAGAAGAAGAAGGCGAAGAAGAAGAAGAAGCCGACCAAGGTGCGAATCGGCTACCGGCGCGACACGAACTCCGCGAGCCAGTTCACCGAGGTCGAGGGAGGACTGAACGCGCTCCGCGTTCTTCAGTCAGCGGCCGAGGACAGGGGCATTGAGACAATGCACTGCTGGCGAGAGGTCAAGCCGAACGGGGTCACTATGGTCGAGACTCTTGACCAAGCGGATATCGAGGACAAGACCATCGCGGAGGCATCTGCCACCGGGACTGTCTTCGTCGGTCCGTACTCTAAGTTCGGATAGGGGGGGGTTCGCCCCCCTCTCTTTTTTCTCCTTTCTGTGGTCGGTAAGAGGGTTCAAACCCCTCGCCGGCACAAAACCGAGGAGTTGCTATGGAAAACGACAACTACTTTTCCAGAGAGTCGACATTATGTCTAGCTCCTGTGCCGAGAACCGTCGTCATTGTTGGATGTGGCGGTTGTGGCTCATGGGCGGGCATATTGTCTGCTGTGATGGGAACGAGTAACATTGTTCTCATCGACCACGACAAGATTGAGGTACACAACCTCAACCGACAGGCATTGCCTGACCCCACCATGATACGAACGAGGTATAAGGCCGGAGCGTTGGCTGATACTCTTAAGCGGCTACGCCCACATTGTCTAGTCCGCTCGTACGAGCAAAAGTTAGTACCCGAGGACGCTGACATATTTCGGATATACGATATAGACAACACCGTTGTTTTCTGTTGCACAGACAACGACGCGTCAAGGCGTAACACCGAGGCCATGTTCAAGAGGGCACGAGTCATCCAGCTTTCAGCAGAAGGAGAGCGGGACTTTTGGGCCATTGAAAACTACTCTCGTCGCATTATAAGCACCGCATTAGACACAGGTGACAGGGACGCATACGCCGCTGTACCACAATGGCTAGTCCCGAACCTGTTGGCGGCCGTGCAGGGCATCGTCATGTCCAGATACCCACAGGCGAGGGTCGCTCTCATGGTGAATGAAACGCCCGAGACGATGGGGTACAGGTTCAAGTATTTCTTCGAGAACTTCATGGAAAATGTATGGCCCCCCGGCGAAGATGGTCTATTCCCGGGACTAACTGCTTATGAAAGGCAAGAAGCCCGCGCCCGAGGACTATCCGAGGATGCGTATTGGGGCCGATATCGTCTCAGGAATACAAACGCCGCTAGAACTAGGCGAAGAAACAGAGAGAATAGACGATACCGAAGTAGAAACAGGCGGGACATGATGGAACGTGGTCATATCACCAACCTACTCGGTTCGCTTGATGGTGAACCCGTCGAGATTACTAATATGTATAGTTGGGGGAGATAATGAGATACACGATAGATACAATCGAGCGGCTTTCCAAAAGCATCGCTGAAGGTAACAGACGCTCGTACATATGCATCGGCAACAAGTATGTGTCGTTCTATGAAGGTGCTCGCGTTCTTGCTAACCATACAGAAACGATGAAGCGAGCAAAAATCGCTGCTATATACCAGCACGATGGATATATAAGGCGCGGTCGAAAGACAAACGCCATCTATGTATTCTCGTCTCCTAGCAACGGTAATCTAGACCAAATGCTTGAAGTTGGCAGCGAGCACGGGACACCAACCGAACATCATTGTAAAGTGTTCGATTCGGATGACTACGACCAGATGGACGATGATGGGGAGCTGTTTATGAGCTATATCAATATAAACGAGCTTGTATCGCGCGGCCTCCCTTCTCGTATGCACATACTGACCGCTGCAACCACACGTCGCAATGGCGGGCGTACCGAGACGGATGACGAGGGAGTTACATTTTCCATCGAGCCGTTTGCCATATACGACCCCAAAAACAACCTAGCGTACTGCACCGACATACTTCACACAGACCGAGGCGAACCCTTATTGAAGTATCTGTTAGAGCAGATGGTGTACCTTCGCAACTTCCCCGTCCCTGAGTTGACGGCGCGGATGAAGAAGGTGGTCAATGTCATCGTTGACATTGATGCCAAGCTTTCCAACGGCGACCGACCAGCGGATATACGCAAGTCACTTGGACTCGCTAGGAAGAACCTTCATAAGCTTGCAGTACCTATGCGCGACCTTAAGGCGATAGCGTCACATTGGCGCATCAATGAGCTTAAGCGAACGGTCAGGGGCGCACATAGCGCGGCTGATGTCAGAGAGAAAGAGCTGTTGACGCGTATTGTCGAGTTCGAGGAACAGGCAATACGATACCCTAGTTGGGCCGATGGTCTGAAACTTGTAAGCGGGTACGCTTGCCTTCACAGAAAAGTGAAGGTCGACAAGTACATCAGGTTCGCAAAGGCAGGGTATGGTTTCCGCGAGTTCGTTGACAAACTCCCCGATGAGCTTGTCAAGGAGTATGACCTTGATATAGGTTTCGTCATGTCTGTACGCGGCGAGATAAGGGATATACGCATATACGAGTACAGAGAGGACAAGACAAGTGGCGAGATGTACTTTGCACCTTGGTCGTCGTTCCACGTTGGTAGTGGCGGGGTCTGCACGGGTTATCTAAAGTACAAGAACAAAATCGAGAGCCGAGCGGACTTCGAGAAACTATGCGATGATATCGCAGAGGGCGTTACTTGCGTAAACCTCGACTCATTGCTGACTAGAGGATTCAAGAGCGACTCGCTCAACGATAAGATTCTCAAATATTGTAGAGCGAATCAGAAATTTATCCCGATAGAAGAACGGGAAGCAATGGAAGATGACGATGACGATGACGATTACTATGAAGAATAAATAACGGAGGATTGATAACGATAGGGAGACGAAGAAGAAATCGACATAAACAGACGAAAGAACCTAGCATCCCCAAGAGCGACGCACGCTTTTGGTGGACAGGACAGCGGGACTTGCCGCTGTCAGGCTTCGGAGGGAGTACCATGCAAAAGGGCGGAATCCCCACCCGATATAAAGGACAGGGACAGGGCATAAAGACGGGTCTATGCGTTAGCAAGGACGGCAAATGCCCCAAGGCGAATGACGCTATTATCGACGTGTCATTTGATGCCGCTTCCAAGGTGATTGCTCTTTTGAGAGTAGTCAATAAGGAGTTTATCGTTGCCTTATATGGTCACGATGACGATGACGGAATCCGCGTCATGGAAGTTACCTGTCCGCCTCAGTACGCATCGGCGGCTGAGTGTGAAATCAAGACGGGTGAGTTCCCTCCCGAGAAGCTGAACGGCTACGACTTTCTCGGCTTGGCACACAGCCACGCCGGTATGGCGACGTTCTGGTCTGGAACGGACGACAAGGCCATCACGAACTACCGCGTGAACATTGAGGTAAACGAGAAACTTGATGTGAAGGCCGCGGTTCGTAAGAAGCTCGACTGTGGTGCTTTGATGCTCGTCAAGGCACAAGTACGTCTGATTGTTGACGACGTGTGGGCGGAACAAGCGTTCAAGACGTTCATCGACACCGAACCCACTCACACAACAACCACGGGCGCGACGGGTATGAAATGGGAGGCCGAGAAATCTCCCCCCCTTCCAAAGTCGATAGTCCTGACTCTTGCTACCGGCAAGACTCTGAGCATCGACAGGGAAGGGTCCACGATGTCACCCAATGGCATCTACACGCTCGAAGACAACACCGAGCTTGTAGTTGCGGCGGGTCATGTCAACGTCGAGGAACCCCTTGTATTTGTTCTCAGGAACAATCAGCAAGAGGTCGTGCTTACCAACGACGGGTTAAAGGCTCCCGAGGATGTGGAAGATGAGGACGACGAAGACGCAAACGACGTCCGCTACATGCCAATGAGCGAGCTGATGCTGAACGACCTCTATGGCTACGGGGTCAACTTCCAGCCCGAGGCTCTAAACAAGGAGAACACCGACGACGAGACATGGTTGAAGCGGTGTGAAGAAGTAGCCGAGGACAGGAGGAAGAAGCACGCGAAGCATTGCACCGAGCTTAACAGCAAAGCCGAGTAAGCTGCCCCGAACCCGTCGCCCGGAAGGACGGCGGGTCGGATAGGTGGAATATTTGAGCGAAGACGCAAGACCATACTACTTTATATTACGACGCGAGAGTCACAGGATAATCCTAGAACTCGGCCCCGAAGCAGAGACACTACTGCGAGGCGAGATAGGTAGGGGTAATATTGATATGACCGACAAGCTATCAGCCGAGTATAGAATGGACCCGCACCGGGCCGTCTTGACAATGATGTCAATATTCAACCGACTGAAATTCATGGAGAAGGAGGTCGACTAAACTGCCTAACATGACCGAAGAAGAAGCGAAACTGTTACAGGTGGGTCCACCACAACGAGCGTTCAAGACAGACCGAGAATGTCCAAAGTGCGAAGCTCCAATCTACTTGATGCGGTCAACGATACCGGGACACGAACACGAGTGTACGCTTACCTGTCCCGTGTGCGACTGGTGGACATGGGATAAGGTCAAGAACGTCACAATCATTGACAAGAACATCCCCTCGTGGTATGGTAAGGTAACGACACCGCCCCCACCTGAGAAGATGGACATAAGGGAGCCTCAACCCGAGCGTCCAGAGCCAGCGGATATCAAGACCCCCGCTGTCATTACACAACCGAGTGTTGGTTCAATCATAGTCACAGGCTCAACGGGAAAGACATACACCGTCAAGTATAAGACTCCCGAGGGCCAATCTAATCCTGTTTCTATGTCCTGTACTTGCCCCGGATTCATGTTTCGTGGTAAGTGCAAGCATCTAGGACTAGCGAACACAAAACTACTGATGAGGTTTAAACGAGGAAACCGTGGTGACGATGGAAATTGAAATAAAAATCAAACTAGGCGGAAAAAGAGCGGACATAATTGCCCTTGGGCAGATTGTCGATGCTCTGGAAGCTCGGCGTAATTGTGCCTTGCTACGACCCGAACCCCCAACCCCGCTACCCAATGATGGTCTACTTTCGAGTGACCCTGTGGTAGCGGAGGCAGCGTATCAAGCTTCGAGGAAGAAAAAGCCCTCGCCTAAGAAACAAACAACGACAAAGGAGACACCTGCGAAGGCAAGGCGTGGTGGGTGCAGACCGAGGATAGAGATGGTGAACGAGTATTTCATGCTCACCGAGACTCTGAGTGAGCGTGGCGAAAGTACCATAGCCGAACTCGCCAAAGTATTCAAGGTGCAGAACGCCACCATGCGCTCTCGTCTTGAACGGCTAGAAAAGGGAGGGTTCGTTGCCCGTGGAGAAGGGTCAAACCGCTCGCTGGTGAAGCCCGTCACATACAACATGGTTAACGAGTGGTTGGTTGCCCGTGGCAAGAAACAGGCTGCAATGGCACGAGCTGGAAAGGTGACAAATCGCAAGCACCACCGGGCCACCGCTGTTGACGATGAGAAGTACGAGGGGTACTCTGTTGAGAACTTCATCGCAGCAAGCGTTCACAACGACAAGGACTTCGTTGACTATTTCAAATCACTCGTTATCTCGTATAGCGCGAGGGGCTGGATAGTCATTAGCGACAAGGTGATAATGAAGCACATGGGTATGGACGTAGGTAAGTTCGCCCTGTCCAGAGATGCGATTGAGAAGGCGACCGACATCCGATTGAACGGAATGTCGATTGTCAAGGGCGGCGTGCGAGTTGCTTATGACAAGGTTCGCATTCGTTAAATAGGTGATAGTAATTTAAATAAGTAGGTATGCAATTATCCCTCATTCCGTCCCGTCACCCACCCCTGACGGGACGGAGAGCGTTCTACGCTCAACAACACCCCCGGGCGATGTAAATGGTTGACGACGAAGAGATTCAGTACCCGATGGAATGTCCACCCCGGCAAGAGAGTATCGCGGCTAGACAGGCTTTACTTGAAAAGCATGAACCTATCAGCGGACCGGCATTTCTAACTACTTATGTCGAGCTTGCAGAGAAGGCATCCAGACACAACGAGCTTATGCACACACTTATGGCGTTAGTCCTGACGGGGCAAGCGTTACATAGGACACGAATACAGATAGGGGCGCAACAGCAAGACGCTCGTATCCACGGCATGATATTTCAGAAGTCGGGAACAGGTAAAGGTCCGGCCTTTGTCTTCGCAAAGGAGACAGCAGAACGAGCCGGGATGGAGATGAGTTCCGACACTTCATGTACCACCGCGGGTCTGATAGGAACCGTGGGCAAGGACGGGGATGCAACCCTCGGTCCAGCTTATTCTCAGGACATTGTTGGCTTCCAAGAAGCATCGACCCTATTTCACACAGCGGGTCAACAACATTCGTCAGACCTCATCAACATAATCAATCAGATTACAGATGTCGGTGGCAATATCAGCAAGCGACTAGGTACAGGCTGGTTACGCTATCGCTCTCATTCTTCACTCATGGGTACGACGTACCCCCCCGATTCGAGAAGTGAGTATATCGGTACGGGTTTCCTCCCGCGAATGGGGGTAGCCTACAAACCCGTTGGCCGAGGTTTCTATTGGGATGTTTGGGATTGGTTAGGCGACAATCTCAACGCCTCTATTTCTGACGAGTCTCACGCTCTGGAACGCGTGTCGGCTACTCTTGCCGCTATTCATTTGAAGTCTGACGCGGGATGGGCGTTCAAGTACGTCGACCGCGAGGAACATAAGCAGACCCGAATAGAGGCCAGCAAGCTCATGCACGAGTTCGATGAATCGGTTGCTGCAAGCTCAGAGCCGTTCATCTCCCGTCTTGCCATGTATAATATCAAGTTCGCAATGGCATCAGCGGCGTGGTCGTTGCGTGATGAAGTGCGTAGAGAGGATTGGAAGCTCGCACGCTCCCTCACCATCCCAATGTGGGGCTCGGTGTTGAAGTTCATCTCGCACTATGACGTATCGGTTATGAACCGCGACCAGCAAATGATGTACGAGTGGATTAGTGACCAGATACGCGAAGGTCAGAATCATGTTACTCAGCGTGACGTATTCCGTCGTTTCAGAGGTATCCCATCCGACAAGCGTCGCAAGTATCTTCAAGACCTTGTCGAGCAAGGTGCGCTCGTTCAGAGGCGCGAAATCAATGAGAAGGGTGGAAGACCGAGCATCCAATTCATGCGCCCCCACTCGTTAGAGTGACGAGATAGGAAATTAGAGGGGTTGAATTTGCCTTGGACAAAAGCCAAAAGCACATTCTCGTGGGATGGAGCAGCTCGGTGGCGTTTCAGCCCATTTCAAGCAAGAAAAGGGCCATTGTCTTTCGGCGCGGTTTTGAACCAAAGAAAGCACCCACAACGATAGCCTCCGGCCGAGGTGGACTAATACTCACTAACTGTTCCAAAACTATGTGGCGGTATTCTTGCTATTTACAGTCTAAAAAGGAACCGAAATGGTCTGTTCGACGAGAATACCCTTTTGGCTTTTGTCACACCTAGATTTGAAGGGAGAGACGATATAAAATGGCAGACGATGAACACATTGTATGGAAGGGTCTACGAGCAATCAACTCTCTAGGCCACACAGCGATACACATGAAAAGACGAATGAGATGGACGACATGGAAGCAAGAATGTTGGGAATAGCCCTCAACTCGTCGAAGCCCTTTGATGATGTTGTTGTTGATATAGACGGGAAGAGGTATAAAATCAACTCAATGTCATACGAGCTGGACAGAATCGTACTACATGGTGAGTTATATGGATAGCGACTTTGTGAAATGGAATGTATCTCTGAAAGCGGAAATCAACGTAGACATGGTGTTGCTATCGAAGAAAGGCGACATTTTGGCAGCCGAATCTAAGGCAAAGGAATTATTGACCGCCAATATACGCACAGGCCAGTTGCGTCACATGAACATCAAACCGAGTGACGTAAGAGCGTACTTCGCAAAGGAGTTATAGTATTGGTGAGGAATAAGTACGCGAAAGGTGCTGCTGCCGAGAACGAGCTTCGCAGACTCTACGAGAAGCTAGGTTACTACGTCATACGCTCCGCTGGTTCCAAGGGTATAATCGACCTACAAGCAACACGACTAGGTCCTAAAGGAGTCGTCACACACGGCATCCAAGTTCAGCGGAGTACCAAATTATCAAAATCCAAGCGGGAAAGACTTTTATCAATAGCTCGCTTTGGTATCACACCCGTCGAAGCGTATAAGGTCGACGGGGACTGGCTTGTAAGAATACTGAGGGGATGAAAATGGGAACACCCGAACAATTCAGAAACGAGAAAGATGAGCTTGAAAAGCACGGGTTAATTGACGAGAAACCCGTGAAAAAGAGCTACATCATGCGGACAACGATAGAGCTAGACGGGGTTGAATCACACATAGCTCTTAGAGTACCGAGAGTTGCTGTTGATAGTGAACCGGGTCGCGGATTCACAGATATTAGTGACCATATCTGCGCCGAGTACGCTTTCCTTCACGCGTTTATGAACCTTCGAGTATGCGATTGGTCAATAGATGATGACGATGGAGCAGATAGGTAGGAAAGACATTGACTAGTTTTATAGGAGGAACGGACATGAACGATAAAATGTTGAGGTTGCTCGGTATAGAGCCGCCGCCACCAACCAAGGTGAGGCCCGGTATAGCGAATGTTACTCATATTCCTATCGAGACAGTAGACGATTCGTGGCGCAAGTCTCCTTCCACATGGGGCTCGAAGCTGCATAAGATTGTACCTTACTGTGGCTCATTCCCACCAGCACTACCTCACTACTTCATCCGTCGATTCTCCAATGTTGGCGATACGGTGCTTGACCCATTCTCAGGAAGGGGAACGACGGCCCTTGAGGCTTGTCTGTTAGGGCGTACGGGCATCGGTTGTGATTCGTCCGCTGTGTCCTATTTCCTGACGAAGTCCAAGATTACACGAATGAGTATCGTCAACGTGGAAAGAGCAATACTCGGACTCGAAAAGAAATACGAAAAGGAGGCCAAGAAATACGAGCCCGACCTTGGTCTGTACCGAGACAGGCTATTATCTGTCTACGACCACGGTTATGGAACCAAAATCATACTTGGGACCACATTACACCAAATGGCTTTCATTCGTGATACCCTCTTGTCTGATATGTCACGCGAGGCCACCTTTATCAAGGCCATGCTCATGGGCATTTGTGTTGGCCCTCGTGACTTTGACCTGTCGGTCCCCGTGTTGGGAACGATTTGCCTTCATCATAATCATTTCAAGAGAGAACGTGTCAAGAAAGGCGCACCCCGAAAGAACGTCTTTCGTTGCCTCATGGAGTTCAGTAAGCGGTACGGTTCATACATGACTTCTCTCCCCGTCGAAGGGGAGATGTACAGGGGCGATGCTACTAAACTGCCGTTGTCTGATGGCCTCGTTGACCTCACCGTCACATCGCCCCCGTACCTCAATCTCATCAACTATTACGAGAAAAGCTGGATTCGGTACTGGATTGCTGGTGTCGATAAGGAAGAAGCGTATGGAGTCATAACCACGACAGGGAGCAAACCCAAGTATTTCGACTTCATCCACCGAAATCTCTCGGAGATATATCGCGTGTCAAAGGATGATACCGCGTGCGTCTACGTCATTGGAGACTATCGAGACATTGAATCAGAGGTCGTTGAGTGTGGTACTAAGGCGGGGTTCAACTGCTACGACATATACTATGACCCCATCCCGTCCCACCTACGCGCCCATCGTCAGATGAATGATGGTGGCGTGTCTGACGACGAGGGGGGAACCAATTATAATGTCGTTATTATATTCGAGAAAGGAGAGCCGAAAGTTATAAATAACATCGACTACCGGTGGGGTATGAAGTACCACGATGTACGACAAAAGACGTTAGGCGATTGGTGATGGATAAACTAGACCTAGCTATCATTATGACGAGTGTCCAGATTTTGAACCTAGAATGGAAACGGAGGAAAGTGATATGGCAGACGATAAAAAGAACGAGGAAAACGTAGTAGTGCATCCTCTGACGACGTACTATGTACCCGTCAAAGAGGGCGTAGGGGTCCGCTTCGTAGTGTGGCCCACCAACCTCACCATCGAGAGGGTTGTTAAGAACCACGAAACAGATAGATGGGACCGGATACAATCTGTACCGCTCACACGCCGTTGTGTTGAGTTCCTCGCAACCCGCGCCGGTTCCATGCTCGAACAATGGAACGAGGTGGAAAGGCAGAGGGGCGCACTCCATAATGTGAACAGCCCCGGCGGTCTAAGGTCGCGCCCGGGTCCGGCACGCAAGAAGAAGACCAAGACAGATAGAGAAGAACTCGACGAGATTCGCAGTACCCTAAACTGGTCGGATGCCTAATGGGACACACGATATGATGCAAGACTATCGCTCAGTCGTCTCGGGGAAAAAAGTCTCTGATAACGAGGGCAAAGAAAAGGGACGCAAGCCCGAGCGTTGTTGCGCCAACTGCCGAGATAACGCTTTCTGTATTTACCCCCGCAATATTGAGTGCTACGATAACGACATGAAGCACTTCGTTCTTACTCCTGTTTACGGGAAGAAACCACGGGGGAAAGGCCGAAGTAGGACTCGGAGCCGAAATCGGAAATAGCTCTAATATGCGCCCAAGCTAGTTGACCAACGAGATGGATTGGGCAAGCGTATGTCCATCCACTCGTTTTGTATATCTTCACGACGGCACGACAATGTTCACACGCAGACTTCACACCAGCGGGACAGATGGGGTTTTCTGCCATCGTCATCACTCAAAGTCCGGGTTATGTCGAAATGCCTGTATCACTCTCTCTGATGATTCCCCTTTGAACTCGTTGAGTAATACGTTCACGAACACATCTGCGTTCACCTTTTCACCCCGCTTCCTTGAATATGCGGAGCGAACGTCGTTGAACCGCAGTAGTGTTTCTTTCGTTACCTTCAATGTAGAAGGTTTATCGTTGCCTTCATTATCACCCATAATCACCCCTTATCTAGTAAACTTTATAAATGGATACTTTGAACCAAAGAATACCTTTATAACTCTTATGCTATATGGTGGAAATCATGGCAGTTGAAGGCCATCTCGTTGGACTACCTAACATTTGGGTAGACGACGATAATGAACAGCTAGAGGATGTGACGTTCGATGTCGCTTCTCTGGAATCAGCCGAGCTTGACATTGAGCGCGTGCTGAACAAAGAGCGGGATGTAGTACGAACCATCCCCCGGGAGTTCGTCGTCCGTATCCCCGACCTCACAGTCAGGGTACGCGATGTAGGTAGAAGTCAGATGACTTCCATTTGCGGAATGTCTATCAGGGACGCTGCTCGCATTGAGAACGACACCGCTCGTAAGGAGTACGTTGAGCGGCACATGAGAGCTTTCGGTGGGAAGCTGGTGTTCAAGTGCATCCCTGTTGAACAAGCGGAAGGGACTGTGACCGATAGGGTCGCAATCTCAACCGTGACGACCCACTACGCGCCCGTCCCAAACAGTCGGATTGTTGAGACGGTAGAGAAGGTGTGCGAAGAGAAGGGACTTGCTATCTTGTCTCGGTCTTCGTACAACACTCCCATGTATTATGGGATGCGGTTCATGTTCGAGGATAACGTGAACTACGACCTTCCCCCGGGCGGACACAACATCCAGCAAGCCCCCGAGGGAGCGCATCTACAATGTGGGGTTGAGGTCAGGACAAGTCTGATAGCGCGTCACTCGCTGTCTGCTGGTGCGTTCTTCGTGAACAGCGTATGCACCAATGGCCTCATCGTGTCAACAACCGAAGACCTGATGAACCGCAAGCACATGGGAGAAACCGAGGACTTACTCGAAATGCTCGCTGTGAATGTGGGTGGCGTTATCGACGCACGGTTCGGTATCGTCGAGCGCATCAAGAACGTGCGTGAGGTCGAGGTTAATGAACTCGTGAAGAAGAAGATAGTCCTCCTCGCTATGAAGAGGGCAAATGTGTCTCAGAAGGCCATGATGATGGCGATTGCCGTCACCGAGGCCGGGGAACACGCATCGGCTGAGACGTCGGTGTGGGGAGCGGTGAACGTACTCACGGGCATCGCAACTCACGGCGGGTTTGTCAACTCGCAGCAGATGTCACTCAACCGCGCAGCGGAAGACCTCATCGACAACCACGCCGGTTATATAACCGACGCGGAGGGAGAAGAGGCCGGTCTGCTTCTTGAGACTATCGTCGAGAAGAAGCGGCTGTATGACGCTAAACAGGCAGAAAAGGAGACGATTGAATGAAAACCGATGACCTTAAGAAGATTTTCGGCAAAGGACTCGTCGAGTCGTACGAGGCCAAGATTGGTCAGATTATCCCTCTGACCTCCGATGAACGCAAGACCATCCTGACAGGACTCAGCAAGGCCGCTCAGACTCCCGAGTTTTGGGAGCATCCTTGCATCGAGACTGACCTTGGTGACGCGGGGAAGCAGAAGATTATGCTTCTTCGGGCTCCCGGGAACGTACAGGAGAAGGCCAAGGACTTCACGACAGGAATCAACCTGTCGATGTTGTTCACCGGGAATCAGGGCGACCAATGGATTGGAGCCATCTTCCCGGCCGGAACAGAGAAGCTTATCTCCCCCAACGAAGTGTACTTCGTCTGCGGGAGGTACTCCGAGAAGGCGGGTGAGCGTGGTACGTTCCACAATCTCGCCGTGACGGGCGTGTTCGGTGAGGACGACTTGACCCCTGCCGGGGAACTGAGCAAGTTCGAGTGAGGGGGTAGCGTGTATATCGCTATCGTGGGGGGTTCTCCCGGGACAGGGAAAACCCTCCAATCCCTTTCATTCCCGCCGCCCCTACTGTCACTCGACCTCGAGAATCGGCAGAACCTTGTGATAGAACGACACTTCAAGGAACGCGACGACATAAAGGTTGTCAACTGCCTCGAAACGTACCCCAAAGGCCACAAGCAACAGTATTATGTGGACGCTCTGACTACGCTCGGTCGTGTCAGGAGTGAGATACGGGGTATTATCACAAAGGAGGTCAAGCCAGCCACCCTCGTGATTGATGGTATCAGTCAATTACGAGAGTACGCGGTTGATGAGTGGCTCGTCGTACAAAAGGCAGCAGGGAAGAACCGAAAGAGTCCAGAGAACGCTGGCGATTGGGGGAAGATTAACGACATTGTGCGTGGAATCGTCTTCCCCATCGTCAACTATTGCAGGGTCAAGGACATAAATCTCGTTCTAACGTGCGGTACGAAGGACAAGTACCGTGACCGCGAGGTTGTGGGGTCCGAGCTGCAAGTCAAAGATTGGGTGAGCTACAACGTCGACTATATCTATTGGCTCAAAGCGAACACCAATGATGAGTACCTCGTTGAGTGTCACAAATCGCCCAATGGACGAGGCTCTGAAATGGTATCGGGGAAAACAATCGTTGGGTTCCCCCCATCGAAGGAGGTAAAGCTAGTACCGCTTAAAGAGAAAGAGGCAGAGTCGAAAAGTATGGAATAGTGCCGAGCGTGGGCGAGATGGGGTTTCAGAGGCTAGTCGAGCTTCCCCCCTTCCCTATCTCGTCCACCGGCTGAACTATTTATTAGAGGCGAGTATCATGGATTGTGGCGACCACATTCAAAACGCATACATTAGATGCAAAGACTGTACCGAGCGAAATATGTGTCCAGCTCGTCCAATGCTGGACAAGCTCAACGATATGCAAGAGATACTTGCGTCGGAGTTCGCTAGAGGCTTCGCAAAGGGGTTGAGTGACAAGTTCGTATCGAGTAAAATGAAGGAGATGGCTATACTTGGAAAGCGATGAAATCAAGGCAGCGATACGTCACGGCATAAGATATATGTCGCCGTATGCAAGAGACGAACCGACGGTTGGTAGGTATAGGGGGAGCGAGATAGGATTCTGCAAGCGCAAGATATTCTTTTCTCGGTTCTTCCCCATCGACAGAAAGCCCAACCTACCCATGTTTCAAGGGTCGTGCTTCACCGAGGCGTTACCCTCCATCTTCAAGGCCAGCGAGAGTGACCTTGTAGGGGCTGCGGTAGAGATTCCGGTAGAGTCAACCCATCACACCGAGCAGGGTAGGAAGTTCAATGTGTTCGGTCATTGTGACGGGGTTCTACCTAATGAGGCGTTCGAGTTCAAGTTCTCGGGCGTGAGGCTTCAATCGGGCGACCCCCTACCCTACTACTACTTCTCCCAAGCGAACTTCTACGCCGTTGAGCAGAACAAACCCCTGTTCCACCTCGTAGCCGTCGAGAGGATACGAAAGAAGGAGTGGGAGATTGGTCAGCACGTTAAGGTCATAAGCCACGAAGCCGACCACGACGCGTATGGTACGCTCATGCAGCGTGTTGGCGAGATTCACGACGCTGTTTGTGAAGGCACACCGCCTGACAAAGACCCCATCGCCAAGTGGGAATGTGGATACTGCGACTACAAGGATTGGTGCAAGCTCTACGAGGGCGTTGACAAGATTGACGCGAAACCCCTCATAGGCAACCACGACACCATGATGGACGCGCTGACTAAGGGAAGGTAAATAGTGGTAAGAGACTATCGCGATACCGGGCCAGCACCGAAGAAGGTTCTCGCCTATAAACCTATCAAGAAACAGTTCTCGTTCCAGCAATTCACCATGTGCGAGGACGATTGCGATAACTGCAACAACTTCCGTCGTTGTTTGATGAACGTGTTGTTCGAGATACGAATGGGAGTATGGGTATCGGGAAAGAGAAAAAGAATGGGAGACGAAGGCTATGAGTAACAATCGAATGAGTAAATTTATATACGACCTACTACACGATGCAGCAGAGGGAAACCTTCAGTCGGACGCAGTACCCAACGAGTTTCCCGGGGCGAATGTCTATAAAGATGCCGCCGGTGGACTCATGGTGGAAACCCCCGATGGAGATACGTTTCTCATAGTCGTGGAGGAAGTGTGAAAAATGGGAAGTCGTCATTGCCTCAACTGTAGGTTCTTGTTCCATGTTGACGTTCGCTGTAAAGTGCGCTCGCTCAATCATGGAATGACTCTCTCGTATGAAAACGGAGATGCCGATAAGACTTGTCCCTCGTGGCAACCGTACAATGGTAGGAGTTTCCGCTGTACTAAGTGTAACCGAGTAATGTCGGTTTCACAAAGAGTATCCTACGAGGGCCAATTCAAGTATGTGTGCCGTGGTTGCCTCCATAACCCCATTTCTACGGCGACGAGCCAAACTGTTGTGGTTGAGGAAAAGACATTTAAAGATGACATAGCACTACCAAGAATAGATGCGACCGCGGAGGTCACGGCTCATGGAAATCCCGTACGAAAAGACCCGATGGACACCACAAGGGAACATACTTACCATCGCGTGTGATTGCGGAGAAGAATTTGAGCATCCGGCCCATCGTCGGTTCATTAGGTGTCCTCATTGTGGTCGTCACGCTGACTGTCTTATTCTAAAACAAAGAGGCGGTAGTGCAGCATGAAATTGATATTCTGTCCCGACTGTCAGGACGTCGTCAGATTATTCTCAGAGCCGCGTAAGTGTAAATGTGGTAAGGTCAGCGGTAAATATATTGACGACGTTGATATCGCTATAAAAGGAAAGGCGATGGTCTTGTGCATCCATAACAACGATGTTGCAGAGGCACTCGACTTCTTCCAACGAGGGAACGCGTTCTCTAGTATCCGATGCTGGTCACTATCTCCCCGTCACCCAAAGGTGGTGCGGTCGTGATGTTCTCATCTAAACCAGTCGGCTCCGACAATCCATATCTATGTCCTATTACCGATGAATCTTGCCCGTGGGGGCTTGACGAAGAGTGTCCCGTCTACGGGAAAACTGTTGGATATATAATCCAGCCCGATGATAGTTGGTGCTGGAAGTGAAAAGAAGGTATTGCCTATGCACACTTTGTTTGAATCGTTACAGAACGGGGCTAGTCCAGAAGTACACGAGAAACTTCTGCATGTGCGAGATATGTCATCACTTCCTGACGAAGAAAGGATGTACCTCGAAGCAGAAAGCCGTGAGTTGCTTCATCAATCGGTTCGGCTATATGGTTGAACGGCTGATGGGATTGCCCGATATTGGATTGTGGAGATAACACAATGGTACAACCCTTGACCGACTTGAAGCTCGTTAGAATCGAATACCTGACAACTCGCGTAATGGCTGAGAACGAGCGTCAGCTATTCAAGTGGGGAGTACAGACTCGTACCCCCGCCGAGTGGCATCTGTTTCTCAGCGAGGAAGTAGGTGAGCTTGCAGAGGCAATAGCCGAGCACCAGTTCCGTCAGGGGTCTAAGAATCACGTCGTGTCAGAAGCTATACAAGTCGCTACTCTCGCTCTTAAAATCGCAGAGATGTATGAAGAAGTCGAAGGAGCATGATGTAAATGGACGAAGAAGAAATCAAGAGACAGTTGAGGGAACACTTCAACGAGCAGATGGAGAACATCGTTCGTGAAGTGGTTCTCGGCAATCCAGAGGCAACGAAGATATTCACCAAGGACAAGAACGAAATCGAGTACGTTCAGAAGAATATCGCCTCGAAGATGAACGGTGCTATCAAGATGTGCTTCCCTGATGATAACGAGATAGGCGAACTCATGGACTATACTCGCCGGGTGTACGAAGTATTGGATAGCATAGGCGACCGACAGGAGCAAGAGTTGTTCCTTGCCTGTTGCACCCTCGTTATCACCATCGAATCTATCATAGCATCTTCTGTTAGGGTTGTCGTTGCGTAAACCAAAGGAGGAATGTGGAAGTTGAAGATATACGAGACATGGTTGAAGAACCTGCCGAAATTCAAAGAGTCGCACCCGAAGGTCAAGATTGAGATTGTCACTAGGACAGTCGACCACCCGTGCGCCCCGTCAAAGGGATTGCTCGGTGATTTCGTCAGGTGCAAGAACAAACTACGAACTAAGAATCTCACGACACTAGAAACCGACGAAGGTAAGACCATCTCGGACATCATACATAACCGAGCGTGGGATTATGTAGACTACCACACGAGATACCTTGAGGAAATTTGCCACTCCGATAAGGTCAATAAATGGCTGGATAGTACAGTCAAAGAAGGCAACGACCTTGTGCTGGTGTGCTACGAAAAGCCCCCCAAGAAGTGTCATAGACACATATTGAAGGGACTACTGGAAAAGCACGCCGAATTGAATGTTTAAGGAGAAGGAACGATATGGAAGAAGAGAATACCGCTACCAACGAAGAACACCTGTGCGCGGCTTGTGATAAGCCGTTCTCCGAAGAAGAACTGACGAAGGGGGTGTGCGCCGGGTGTCGTGAACAGGCCGCCTCTGTGGGTATCAACTTTGACGCGGATGAAGCGCAAGAAGCATCCGTCAAGGGAGAACTCAAAGACGAGGTAGAGCCGTCACCTATCTCGGAAGAGGTCAAGGAGGAAGCACTCGCTGACCTAGCAGAGAAGAAGGAAATAATCATCGAGGAAGAGAAGCAGACAATCCTCGAAACCGAGAAGCATCCGGTTCCCGAGCCCGAGATGGGGGAGAACGGGTTTTCAAAGCAACCCGAGTGCTATGGCGTGTATCACACTAAGCCCTGCGTCGACCCGCTGGCGTGCCTACACTACGCCAAGTGTCTGCCCATATCGGTCAAGGCAGCGAAGAAGGTCAGGAATGAGTTCAACGATAGGAACAAGGAGCTGACCGCTACGTTCAACGAGACGCAGAAGCTTCTCAGCGAACACGACCTAGTAGACCCGATGGCGTAATCTCATTGGGGCGGCTCGCCACCGCCCCTTCTACTCTTTTCCCCACTTACTGATGACCTTTTTCTTCATCGTCTTGCCAGCGTGCTTGATGTAGAACCGAGCCATGTCGAGATTGGCCCACCCCATCACTTGCTGTACCACTAATTCCTCGGGAACGTAACTCGAAAGCAAGGTGGCAAAGGACGCTCGTAGGGCGTGGGGGAAGCTCTTTGTGCCGATACGCTCTCCCAACCGCTTGACGACCCGCCACGCCTTCAACCTGTTTGGGATTGTATCCATGATGCTGTCGTTGCCAGCAAAGTAGTCGTAGATAACGCCCTCGCACTCAGGCACGATAGGTACTGGACGCTCGGCACAGTCGGTCTTGGCTTTCCATACCCCCCCTCGTTTTCGTATACACTCAGCACACGAACACGGCTGGTGTCGCGGCACTCGTATCACGCCGTCTTCTACATCTATCCATGAACATCTCATGTGGACAAACTCGCTCACTCTCAAACCCGTGAACGCGGTCAATATAAAGACAAGCCGTTCCTCGGTCGTATCGCAAACCGATAGGAACTCGTCGATTGCGGTCTTTCGCAGTATGTGGTCTGCCGCTTTCGGTTTGCCCATAATTATGTATACATCGAAAGAATTAAATAATTGATTAAACTAGACGGTCACTATGGTTGAAAGTAATGTTCCTGTAATCATCCGCAGCTTTTGTATCACCAAGCCGCAAGCAACCATCATTCGCGATGTGTCGCAAGCCAATGGGATGAATAAAAGTGAGTTTGTAAGGCTCGTCGTCGAATATATCAATGCACATCCTGACCTCGTGGCAGCGATGTCCGATGAAATCGACGGAGACAAGTGGAACAGGAAGGATATGAGGCGAAATACTGATGGCGTCGCTGAAGAATGATATCAAGGCTATTCGTGAGTATGTGCTTGCCAACACCGACCCGTCGGTCACTAGCGAGATTGAAAAGCAATTACTCATCATGGAGAAAGTCGATGGAATGGTGGAGAGCGATAGGTTCAAGGAAGCGCAGAAGCTATTGTGTTGGGGTAATCTCGCTTACTGCTGCTCAATCAAGAAAGAGTGTCCGTGGCTACTCGCTGTGCTAAAGACAGGCGATATCTCCCCCCATACTTACACCCGGCTCAAGGAAGGAGTCGATTGGGAAGTCGCAGCTCGCAATGGACGAAAGAAGTCCTAAAGCCACTTCGACTTGATACCAAGACCCATCGAAGGCGTGAGCTTCACGATTCTCTTCTTGCTTTCACCGGCCCCGCGGGTGCGTACCTCTGCCGTGTACTTGGGCGGGATGCTGGATTCTTCAACCTTGGTTTCTTCGATTGGTTCCTCTCGTACTCCCGTCAGTTCAACCCGGTCCTTCGGTAGTGTAGAAACGAAATCCTCCCACTTCTGTCTGACAGAAGCACGACGTTCCTCCGGTAGCTTCTGCCAAATGCGGTCATACGCAGGGTGAGTGGGGGATGTAATGATTCTCGGTGGAGCAAAGGACGGTTCCTCCGCTGGAACACCATAAAGAACAAAATGAAGCTCCTCGTAGCCCATTGCAGGGGTCATTGTCTCTTTCATAAGGTTCTTCATGCTGTCGAGAAGTGTCAGACCCTTGGCCCATACCTTCGCGGTCTGATGGTCGTCCTTGGAGGCCCGAGTAATGGCCTCAACGTAGCCGTTGCTTTTGATGTCGTCGTAGTTTTCACGAAGATAGGCGAAAATCCAAGGCTGGTCAATAAAGAGGGTGGTCATTATGTCGGTTGCGGTCCTCGGTGCTGCTTTTGCCATATTATAACACCTTCTCTAAGTCCTCTTGTTCTATCAGACGACTCATCCGGTCAACTAGCTCGTCATGCTCTTGAAGTATGTTTGATAATGAGGATATGAAGCTCTCCTTGGCTTTAAGAGGGAGCATCGACATGATATGTTCTATCTCTTGGACCGTCGGTAGTAGGTCATCACTCACCGCTCCAAGGGTTCCAGCCTGATACTCGATGAATTGGGTCAAAGCTCGTTGTCTGTCCAGATACTTCTGTGCATCAAGGCCAAACAGAGGATGCACAGCCATTCGTTCTAACATCTTCTTGGATTCCGAGAGCGATGCTACTACCTCGGCTTTTTCGTCCTCGCCCATGACTGTTGACATCATAAGACCTACCATTCGCTGAACAGTAGGTTTGTCCATACCCGATATGATTATTTCCTCGTCCTTGCTCTCAGTTACGGCCTTGGCTATTTTTGTCTTGCGAGCTTCACGCTTCTGAACTTTCTCTATCCTGACCTCGGTAGCTTCATCCATATCCTTTCGTTTCTTCTCGACGGCCTTCTTTTGCTTCTTGGTCAGCTTTTCTAGGTCCGACTCCAAATCTTGAAGTAACTCTTCTTCACCCCTCCGTCGTAACTCTGCAACCTCTTCGGGTGTGTAACTACCCTTTGGAACAGGTGGGCCGTCGTCAGCCATCGGCTTAATCGCCGCCAGCACTAGATATGGCCTTGCGATATCGCTCAACGATACCCTCGGCTTCCTTGACCGCTGCAAACTCTAAGATGGTATTGCACATCCGCTTCGCAGTAGCAACGTCCTTGAACTTGGATGGGTCGCTCTTGACTAGGTCAGGAGCAATCTCATCACACAAAGCATTATCCGCCATAAATAATTAATAGCCCCGAATCGTTATAAATCTATCCCTAAAACCGAAACAAAAAGAGGAAAAGGAGGGGGGTAGATGGAGCCACCCCCCGGGAGATGACGGTCCTACTCGGAACCAGCAGCGGCGATGGCCTTGGTGTAGGCGTCGATGACGCTTGCCACGTTCGCTCCCCGGCGGAGGCCGTGCATACACTTCGCGATGGCGTCCAGACCCTTGTTCCTACCGCAAGCCTCGTACTTAGAGAGGTTCTCGGTCATCCATGCGCCGTACTTCTCAACGGCCTTAGTCTCGTATGACATATCAAATTCACCGATGACTGTAAGGTTTAAAATGTTTATAAAAGGATGTGCTACATCTTACTTATCTCGTTGATGACTTCTATGAAAGGACGATTATAGTATTCTCTTGGCAATAAAAGCAAGTGAAACATCATGTAGACAGCGCGTCGTATGAAGTCGGAGCGGTTCACAAACGCGAACTCCTTCACCATTCGGTCAACACTATGAAGGCTGCTTTCGTTAAATCGGACATGAACGTCCTCGGTTAGACTGTCACTAGCCAATAAGTTCTCCCGCCTTCTCCTTGAAGATACTGATGCAATCCGTGAATATCTTTATCTTCTCGGTCTGGTCGGCTCCCTTGGAATCGGCTATGAACTCGCACACGGTCTTGGCGCGGTTGATAGCTTCAAGCTTCAAAAGCTCGCGGGCGTTAAGCTTCTTCGACATCGGGGGCTACCTCTTGCTCAACTGAATCTGGCTCGGTTATATCGTGCGTCAATTCATTCTCACGAGCCGCAAGTTGCTTGATATGCTCTATCTCATTGCGGATTAGGTCAACATTGGCTAACTCGGCGGCTTGCTTGTCTATCTTGTCAGCAAGTACAGCAGCTTCCTCTTGAACATTCGCAAGACCTAGAACGGCACTCCTTAAGTCAACTGCCTTTCTAGTACACCAGTTGCACGAACTATTCCGTGCCGCTTGTTCAAGTAAATCTGCCGCTTGAAGTAGCTCGTCCTTCATGCCTGATAGATTCTCCGCTGACTTTGCTTGATTCTCTCGGTCAATGTCAGGGGGAAGCGGGTCACTACTGTTGAGGGGCAAGGATAGTCGCTCATCCATTTCTCTCGTTCTTGCTTGGAGCCTTCGTATCGACCTGTCCACTTGGACAGCCCGTTCCTCGACCCGGTTAGCAATCCGTTCAATCGCTTTAAATGGCATTTCTATGAATTGCGCTACCTCGTCGTCGTCTGACATTTCACTCACCCTCGCCAGCAGCATAGGGCTGTATCTCGCCCCTACGAGTCATCTCCATAATCTCGTTCTCCATCTCCACCGTCTCGCTGGCATTGTCTACGTCGCGGTGTATGCGTTGCACAATGGCTTGCTTCTGTTCCTCGGTGCGGCGGGGGCGTTCAACCACCCGCCGCTTACCGCGCCGTGTACTACCTGCCAACATCTTGAAGCCCTCGTGAACGTCCTTTCGGAGTCCATCGAGTATGTCCATCGTAGTCTTCCCCGTTATCTCCTTGGAGAATCCCATGCGACGGGCTCGGTCTTCCCATGCCTCTAGTGCTTGGAACGGGTCGATGATACGACCCTTTAGGTCGTTTATCTCTCGTACCAAGAGGGCAAGGTTCTTCTCGTTCTCCTTCTCTGACCTTTCCATTTCAGCCTTGTGCCGAAGCTCGCGCTCGTTATCAAGACGCTGCTCTAGTTCTGCCATCTTCGGGTTCTCGGTCGCACCAGTTGTGCTTCCGGGCTTCACCATCTCGACAGCCATCTTCATGGCGTTGGCATACTCCATGAATGAAGGCTGGTTAGGCCCGCTTGTCGGCATTACAGGTATGTCTTCCTCGACTATCTGATACATAGCGTTTCCCTCCGCGTCAGTCCTCGGTACTCCGTTATCCATGAGAGGAACCTTGTATCGCTTCTTCTGCATGATTACGGGTGGCCCTTTCGGATTGGCGAACATTACAGGCCCGCCCTGATTGTACATCATGGGATTCTGCGGGTACTGACAGTAAGAACCGGAGCCATAGCCCTGCATACCGAACTGGTTTCCCATCGGTTGCTGTTGCGGGGGGCCGTACATCGGCATATTCGGCCCGCCCCCCTGAGTGTTCATAGCCATGCTGAAATACTCGTCGACTATTTGTCTCGACTTGTTCATCGTGATACCCTGACCCGTCAGCATATTGGATAGCTGACCCGGCTCACGCTGGTATCGCGCATTTGCTCTGAACAACCATAGGATTCGCTCCTGTATCTTGCTACTTACACCGTAAGCCGACAATATCTGAGCGAACATATCCTCAGACATTGGCGAGGCCATAGGAGAGCTACTTGTAGTAGTTCCCTCGGTGGGGGTCGTGCAAGGGCCGTGACGGTTCAGCGCGTTCTGCGCCGAACTCTTGTCATCGTAGCCGGATTGCCGCCCGGTCCACCCACAATCCTCACATTGAGGGTAGAATCGTCCTTCTGTTTCGGTTATCATAGGTCATCACCGTTCACTTTTTGGTCAAAGGGGGTAGGGAATACCCCCCCCGACCCTTTACCTCCCTTGTTCTTTAGGATAGTTCCTTCGTTACGACGTACCGAAAGCGTGAAAATCACTTTTGTTCAACCTCCACTTGCCGTTCAGCGACAATAGATTGGACTAGAGCCGCCCACAATGAATCAACCGCCATCCGTATGATGAGGGAACGATTCTGCTTATCGCGAACCTCTTCACTTTCGCCGTGCATAGCCCGCTCCCGTTGGATGAAGTAGTTATCCATCCAGTCGATTTTGTTGATATGCTGGTCGGTCAACGAGATTTGAATTTTAACAGCTTTGCCCGGTTCCACGGCATTTTCCTCCATTCAGCGGTATTACCGCCCCAAAGGGATATAAAGATTGCGCTAATTAATGAACTAACCCGGCGGTGTTGTGTTGTGAAGATAATTGCTGTCGTATCAGGAAAAGGCGGAGTGGGAAAGACAACTCTGTCGGTGAGTATAGCTCATGCCCTTGCTCGTGACAACAAGGTAGCAATACTAGATTGCGACCTTACTGGCTCAGACATACCACTCGTCATTGATTGTGATGGCGAGCCTGACTTTATCATAAGTAAGGGTCGTAGAGCTAGAATCAAGCCTCTAAAAGCCAAGATTAACGGGCGAGAAGTTAATGTAGTGTCATTGGGTCTTACGATTCCAGATAACTCGCCTGTATTGTGGGAAGAGAGCGCGTCCCGCGAAGCAGTACGACAGATGCTAGAACTTACCGATTGGGAGTCTGATTATCTCATTGTTGATTGCCCTCCCGGTTCTGGACCGGAGGTACAGGAAATAATACCGAAAGCTGACTACGTCGTGATAATCAGTATCCCGTCGAAGCTTGCCTTCGGTGATGTTGGACGGGCAATAGAGATGATGCGCGAGTATGGTACACCCATTCTTGGCGAGATAAGGAACATGGACTATCTGGAATGTGAGTGCGGAAAGATTCACCGGATATTCAACGATACTGTTGATTTGGGTATCCCTCTTTTATTCTCGCTGCCAATCAGTAGCACTTTCGACGGTATAATCACACTTGACGGTCAGGTGGACTCGCTTATGGCGGCGATGGATAAGCCCGTCGTACTAAAGAAGCACAGTATTGCTGGTAGCATGAAGCGAGCAATATTTCAGAAAGCCGTGATAAACGCGTTGAAGGAGGACTGAAACGATGGGATGGGTAAAAAGACTGATGGAGAAGCTCGTTCGACTTCAATTTGAGATGATGGATGACGAGGACAACCTTCGTGATGCCATCAATAAAGGTAGCGGGAACGTGTGCGTACTTCGTATAAAGGGAACCAGCGGCGAGATTATCAAGATGAAAGCCCAAGAAGGCAAGATAATGTTCGCTAAAGATGGCGAGCGTCATGTCCACATGATTTCGATGTCGGAGGATACATTCATCGACATACTCACAGGGGAGATGACACTACGATACGCATACGCTAGTGGCTACGTTACGTTCCGTGGTGAGGATTGGTATGTACACGCCTCACGATGGGCGCAAGCATTTGACGAGATGGGACACTTGACTGAAAGGTTGGTCGGGTGGGGGCCACAGTCGGAATAGGACTACGAGTGGAGGTTAATCTTATGGGATTCATACCGAAAGAATTGAAGCAGATGGACGCAATGGTAGACAAGATACACGAGATGCGGGACGACTTTCGAGGACTCATCGCTGCTATGAACAGGATGTGCGATACGATGGAAATGACGGCTCCGCTTATCAACAATCTATCGGAAGGCATGAAACGGGGCGCAATGGTCGCTGGCTCGATTGACCGGGCAAACGATAGCATGAACCGGAATGTCGATAAGTTGGAACCAAAGCTCGACCAGCTACGAGAAAGGTTCGATACTGCTATGACGCTGGCATCGAGGCTTACTGAGAAGTAGGACTATTCCATCTCGTAGTCCCAATCACCGAACAACATAGCACCATCTCTATTGTTAATGGTGCGAGATAAGAAATAGTCAGCGTTAGGAATCTTGCCGCCTTCCTTCAACTGCTCGCCTATGTCACCGTTCAAGTCGAGTGCAACACTATTGTAGTATGAGATATAGTCGTTACACTTCCTTCGGAACGCAGCGTACGAGTCCCGTACACTCGTACCATTCGCTACTAGTATAGGGAACACGGTGAACATATTAATCCAGTCGTTCATGTAGTCGTGGTCTTCCTTGTTGAAGAACACGAACACGGGGCGGTTGAAGCCCATGTACGCTATTGCGCTTTCCTCGGCTGAAAGACCGAGGTCTGCTCCTGTCCAGCACGAACAGGAGTAGACGACACAGTTTTCGAGATAGCTGGTGTTTCGTATGTCAAGGACGGGCGTGAAACCGGGAACCTTCTGATATTCCTCATTCCCTATCATTTCACTTGGTAATCCATGACCGAAGTAGCACAGCAACTTCTCGTCGCGCTTTGTGAGCTTCAACCACCACTCTATCACCCCACGCTCAACAAATGGCCCTCGTATGCGTCGGACAGTATGTCCCTGACGTTTCAGCACTCGGTAGAGTGCAGTAGCGGTCAGTCGAGACACCGCCATTACGGGGCTGTTCACGGGTGGTGAGATGATGAGTACGTTCGCCATGAACTCACTCTCTAGTCATATTAACGACGTAGTCGGGTATAATCTGTTTATACATATCGTAGACCTTTAGACAATAGTCCTTCGCCTTCTTAATATTTCCACTCTTGAAGGCCGAGAGAGTTTCGCCCTTCACATAAGGTCTACCTATTGTTTCCAGACCAATGTTACCCACCCCGCACTCGTTTGCCCCTCTAAGCAAGGCGTTCAATATGTCGAATCTTATCTTGATTAGATTCGTCTTCTCTGAACGAGCGATTGTTGGGGAGTCTAGTAATTCTGGAAGGTCGCCTATGGATTCGATGGCATTGCTCAGTTCTATTCCCGTCATCGTACATTCAAAGGGCGTAGTGCCCGTCTTAACATTTTCCCTACCGAACGTAGGGAATCGTTCTCGTATAGCATCCCAATACAGTAGGTCTTCTTTTAGCTCTTTAGACTTTGCTCTTATCATAGTAATCACGCAAGGGGGTTCTTCTTTAGCTTCACGTCGCCGTCGATAGCTATTTCGGGTAGCGGCATGGTCTTGTATACGTCAATACGCGGAAGCATACCTCGTTTCTTAAGGGAAGCGATTGGCGTTATTCCAAGTGCTTTGCCAACACCACTAGCAGCGGCTTTGATGACCGCGCTACCGGGAACCTCTCCTTGGTCGATGTACTTGTATGCGTTGTCGAGCATAGATTGTAGGGACATGCGCTCCTTCTCACGCTTCTCGGCATACTTCAGTATCTTCTCGACAGGTACGCCATTCTTTTCCATCAGGGCAATTATGTAGGTGGTTCGAGCATCGAACTTGTCCATGCTCTTGTTCTGCTCGACAACTTCATCCTTTAGAAGCCCAACGTTGACGTCGGTGGCAGCTTCGCGAGCGTCTTTCTCCGCTCCCTGCTTCATCCCCATGCGCGTGGTCTTAGCGTCCTCGACAAGCTCTGTTTCGCCTATCTTTTCCTCCTTTCGCATCTGAGCTATCCCGATTTCTGCTTTCTTTTCCATCGAGTAGGCTTCAACCTTATATTCCTTCACCGCGCTGATAGTCCAGTACACGGCTAGAACCTTGAACCCTAGCCCAAGGATTGAGAGCAGACCCGCTGTAACGAATACTACCATTTTAAGCCACCGCCACATTCATATATACCCATATCTGTTTAGCGTTTTCGTTGTAGAACCCGTTGAGGACTGTCGTACCCTCCTCGGCTAGATATGGAGCTACATATTCAACATACGTCTGGATGGTGCTATCAGCAAGCCCGGGCCACCAATACTCAATGTCTACAAGCTCGTAGACATCGTATACGACGACATAGTTGGTAATCAGGTCTTGCTCCCCGATTAGCATCCAGTAGCTATTGCCGTCTGCCTCAAAGGGTACATCGTCACCACGGGCAAGGCCGAACTTCTCGTTCTTCTTCATGGGTTCCATGTTCCAGATAGAGAACCGGACGTAAAGCCGATGGTAGAACTCGGTCTTTGGTACGACCCAATCAAGGCTGACCTTCTTTGTCTCCCCGGGAGCGAAGTCTAGTGGTACATGGGTCGGGTTCACAGGGTCATCGGTAATGCCCACTATGACCGTATCGTTGGCGTTCTTCATCGACGAACCTAGCCATACATGATGACTTGACTCGTCGTTGTTTGTAACTTCGATAACCAACGGGATGGGACACCCCGCTGGAATCTTCATATTCCCTACCCCAACGGCTCTTCCAAGCTCGGGGTATATTTGCTTGTCCATGAGGACAACGCGGCTTATCTTTACATCCTTGAAGCTCATTTTCGTTCATGCCTCCTAGAGTCGTGCTCGTATAGGGGTAAAACGGATTTCCTTTTCATCATTGACCTCGACGTTTTGAACGGTCAATGGCTCGTAATACGAGTGACGTATTCCACAAACATAGGTTCCCTTTGGCACGACGACTTCATACTCGCCACGCTCATCGGTGAATACTCTGGCATCACCCACGAATACTAGTGTCCACGGGAGTGCTTCGCCTGTGGCTCTGTCACGCACATCGCCCCTGACAACGACCATGACCATTATATGTGTGGAAATATTTATATAGTTTCATGGAGTTTGACCCATCGTGGTGTAGATGGCCGATACATACATTGACGAAATAATTATTGACACGCCCAAGAACGAGAATAAGACATTATTCACTCACCAACAGGGTATACGCGGAATAGCACCCGTGTCTATTGAAGGTTCTTCGGCGATGTATTTATTCAAAATCGGTGTCAAGAACACCAGCAAGAGCTTTAAGAGCGTTTGGGTAGGTATGAGCATAAAGTATCGACCACAATCCAATGAAGCAACCAACATGGATGATAGTACGAACGATACTATATTCGAGAAGAATATACATGGCATGGGAACAGAGACTAGGATTAAAATAACACCGGGGGAGGTTGGGTGGGCATACATCCCGATGAAGCTGCCGTCATTTTATGAGCTAGGTAAACTTTACCTTCGCGCGTCATTATGGCCTATGAAACCCGGTACACCCGGAGTAGAGCGATTTGATGACTTTCCCGGTGAAGAATACAATTATTGGGTACTCATCGGTAAGAACGCTGGCGCGATTAATTACGTTAAGGCCGCGGACAATTCGTACGAAAGGGGGGCTATGGAGAACACCCCCCTCAGGGTACAGTTTGAGGCTCAGAGTCTATCGGTGTACACTACCGGGGCAGGGACAAGGAAAAGTAGAGTGAGCATCGGCAAGAAGATGGAAGTGATGTATGCTCATCATAGTCAACTAGATGCCGGTAGTCGAAACTTCCCGACACTCCACATCAAGAAGATTGTACTCGGTGGTGTGCAACTCATCCAAGGTGCGCCGTTCAATCAGAATAGTACATTCCCTATACCGACAAAAGATAAGGTCGTGGTAAATGAAGGTGATAAGGTCCGCCTGAGAATCTATACCCGTAACCTGACGAACTCTCTGGACGTATTCCGGTGCTATGTGAGCGAGAACGGTTCTGGTGCGTATGACTCTGATTGGGTCATCTTGCCGCATAACATGGATGCCGAACTCAACGGCAACAAGGATGCTATATTCGAGCATTACATCCGGGTCGACCAGCCAAAGAACCTCTACATTAAGTTCGAGTCGCTGCTCGACAAGACAAGTGGACAGACAAAAGCGGAAATCTTCGACTTCAACACCGCCAACATTCTGCCGCAGGGTCAACATATTATCGAGATGAAGCCGAAGCCGCCTCCCGACCCGAAGTACCCAAAGCTTACCGATATCCGGTTCAAGCCGATTGGAGATAGCTGGAAAGGAGCTAACGATATCATCGAGCTGAAAGCCAAGCATCAGTACGAAATGGGCTACACACTTGGAGCCGAGCCGTACTACGGGTGCAAGATTGCCGTTGACCTAAAGTTCAGCATCGACGGGAACGTCGTTGACATTGTGAAGTTTAGGCGGGTAGTGCCGAAGCACAACAACCCCACCAAGGAAGCGTTCAGCTTCACAGCACCGACACTTGACGACTGGATGGCTCAGTATGGCGACAATGTGTCTGTCGGTTACACGGTAAAGCTTACTCCTGTGAACGATGCGGGGCAAGTATTCCCCGGCTCCACCATGAAGTATGTAAACGAGTTCACCAAGCTACCCGGAGTATCCTACAAGAGTGACTACACCCCGGGGGAAGTAGTCGTTGGAACTATATCCCTGTCGTCACAAGATTATGGCAGGGTTCAATCCTTCCCCACCACCGATAAGCTCATCAAACTACCAGCGGGGGCCGAGATATTCCCTGAGTACGAGCTTAAGAACACCGATACGGTCAAGAGTAAGAAAGTCGTCTGTAAACTGATTGGCTCGTACAGCGGACGACAGGTGATGGAATATACGATGAATGTGACCGTGCCAGCGGGCAACTCGGGAACGATATACAGAGCCGATGGTGTCAGGATACCTGATAACATCGACGGGAGGATAAACACCCGAATGTGGGTACAGGACGAGAGTGGTAAGGTGATTGGTGGAAACACATCTAGTATTCCAACCATCGCGTCCGAGATACCCAAGCCCGTCTCTCCAACAGCACAGCCGCCCCCATACATCGAGAAGATACTGTTCTCGACACCCGAGAAGTCAGCTACGATATGTCAGGATGGTAAAGCTATCATCCCAAATGTCGAGGTAGCTACAAGACCGGGCGATAAAGGATGGAACCCTCTCGGCTGGACATTACATACCACGGTCAGGAACCCCGGCAATAGCGAGAAGCTGGCAAAGGTATGGATGGACTTGTACTATGTGGGTGAAAACGACAAGACCAAGGGACATACCGCTGTGGTGTTCGACAACGACCACGGTGGCGCGTACCTTCTATCACCAGATGAAGCGTTCACCGATAGTAGACAGATGGATATGGGCGCACAGAAGTTCAAGAGTGTGGCGGCTATATTCAGACTCGTGGTCGAGGGCAAGGAGGTCATGCAGACGGATATGATTGACCCGCTTGCCATATATACCCCCGAGCCAAAGATTGTGGTTGCCCCGCCAGTTAACAGCGAGCCCGGTGACGAACCCACCGTACCAACACCCAACCCGAATGACCCTGTGGTTTCCCCACCCGGCCCCGAGCCCGTCTCGATACAGGCCGTCCTCGGCTGGTCAGACATTGATGGTCGTGGCCCGGGGAACGCAATCGAGGTTGGCGATAAGATTGGGTTCTACCTACGCGTAATAAACGAGAGCAACGTTGCTTTCTCCGAGCAGAAGTGTCGGGCTAGGTTCATCGTTCAATCAAAGAACGGCGAGCTGTTAAACGAAACCATTGAGTTCGCAATGGGTAAGGACGACGCTGTTGACGTTCACGCGGTTTGGACTCCTAGCGAGAAAGACCTGTCACCTGATGACGACAGGCCCATCGCTCTCTTCGTGATGGGGTATCTCATCATGGAAGCGGGAGGCAAGGTCGTGACGTTGAACACGGGAGAATTATCCACCTTCGGATACCTGATACCCCCGGGAGTAGAGGTATACGAGGATGAGCTTGAACCCGTCGATATAGAGGAACCCGACCTCATAGAGACGAAGAAAGCGGTCAAGCGCGGGAAGACGAAGGAGCGACCGTATTTCATACTGCCTGATTTCGGTCCCTTCCCCGAGTTGAGGATAACCGCTACCATCCCCCTACCGAAGATTGAGAGGGTGTGAGCGTGAAAATAGACCGTATCGTAGTTGAGGATGGCCCTCGTCAGGCCGAACCTTATCCTCGTAATGAGGAAGTGATAACTACGAATACGGGCCCGTGGACGATTGCCTTCCAAGTTACCAATGATGAGGACAGTCCCGTCGATGTAGACGTTGTCCTTGTCGCCTTGATTACATACTCGGGTGACAGAACTGAGGTAACAGAGCTTGGACGGAAGCACTATTCGTTGGCTCCGAATGAGACAGTTGAGGATACATACCAACTATCTGGCGACAGGGATGTACAGGGCATCTCGTTTGAGGGTTATTGTGTGGTCAACGATAAGACCGTACATACGACAGGAATCCGTCAGTCCATTATTAGGGATACCAAGTCAATCGTCCCGCGTATCACGAAAGAGGATGTAGTGAAAGACGAGGAAACCAAGGGGCAGATTCCAGAAAAGACAATCGTTGAGGAACGCGAGTATCTAATGCTCCCAAAATTGGGACCACTAAAGGCTCGCAAAATCCGCATACGGTAACACCGAGTAAAACGCGCTCCTTTATTTAAGTGATAACGACCACTTAGTGTCATAGGTGAAATAAGGATGCCAATTCCAACACCGCCAAACCTTCAACCGAAGGTGGAAAGCGTTCTCGGCTCGGCCGCTGGCCCTGCCGTTGTGAACGTGCTGAAGACCATCGTTGGGACTCCGTTCAGAATCGCTGATAGCGTGAAGAACGGTCTCTTCGACACGGTCAACGCCGCGCTGCGCGAGGTGAAGTGAGCATGGAAGACTTGAAGAAGAAGTTCTCGATAGACCTTCCACAGATGTTCCCACCTGAGAAGATTCCCGGATTCGGTCCTCTCCCTGAGATTGAGCTACCGAAGCTGCCGCTCATTCCGCAGTTTCAAGTGTTCAAGAAGGAAGAAGTACCCGCTGGTAAGAGTGGCGAAACCAAGGAGGTTCTGTCACCCGTTCTCCCTCGGGTATCCGAGGGCAGCGTGTCGGTGAGAACCATCGGGAACCGGCGAGGGAAGACCCTCGGAATCACGGACGAGGAGGAAGAGTTCTACGGGGGCTCCGACTCGGTAGCCCGGAGGGGAGTGTGAGTACAATGGTGCTTCTAGAACAGGAACTCAACATCAACGATGTCCTCAAGGGCGGGGCGCGACCGGAGGAACACAAGCCTCTCGGTAGCCTTGCGGACGCAAAGCTGGCCCCTATCAGCGCAAGGGAGGTCGACTTGTTCAAGGAGTGGTACGCACGCGTCATCACGAAGGGCGTCGACCCATCCGTACGGAACCTTCTCATTCGCAACGCCGAGATTGCTCTCGACTGTATGCGTATCGTGAAGAACCGCACCGGCGGAGAGTTCGCTGGTCTTCTTGCCGAGGGAACGCAGATTACGGGTCGTATCATCCTCCCGTACACGGTGGACAAGTCCACACCCAAGCGGACGTGGTTGCAGACCATCAACGCGGCTGCGTATGCCGCTGGTTTCCTTGCGTGGTTCTCTACGAGGACTCAGACCGAGGAAGAGGCTACTGTCATCTTCGGACTGTACGAGCTGTCGGACAACCCTGTCATCAACGGGGTCCAGTTCGTGAAGAACGGAGAGACTTTCGTTCCCTTCGACTTCGACTTCGAGATTCTCGGAGAGCAGCGTCTTGTCGAACTCCCCGCCCCCTTCGTGGCGGAGCCCGAGAGCCAGTATAGTTGCTCATTCCGAGTGTTCTCTGCTGGTTCGACCAAACTCAGGCCGGTCGGCTTCCAGTTCGGTCGTGCAATGGACTTCAAGACTCTAGCACAGGTCTAGGGTTACAGCGAGGTGACATAGTATGGCACATCAGGCTGGAACCTTCAAGGCAAGTAGGGGCGGTAGACTCGCCGCCAAGAACAAGGGGTCGAGTGAGAGGGCCGTCATTACGCATGAGTATGCCGGTCCCGCCACATACAAGGATGCCACGGGTTCAGACGCGTGGCAGGAAACCATTGGCGAGCTTGAACACGTCGACACGGTTGTGTCGTGCGAGATTCGGCTCAAGTACGATGGTAGTGGCGACGACGCGAGTGAGGCCGTACAGGTCGCTGGAACTCAGTACCGAGCGCACATCATCGCTGTCAGCATTGCTGCTGGCGAGAAGAATCTGCTCACCATCATGGTGACGACTCTTGCTGGTGTGCAGGTCTCTGACGGCGTCGACCTTTCGACCTACGCTCTGACCGTGACCGTTGAGGGGGTGTAGCGTCACCGCTATACCTCTCGTAAAGGGCATTGGTCTAACGGGGGGGTTGGGCAACGCGCCCTTCCCCCTCGCATCTCCGAACTCCGCAGAGACGAGAGATAAGGAGGATGGATACCATGACTTTCGAGAAACTAGATAAAAAGCGAAGTGAACTTCTAACGAATCATCTCATCAAGTTCGACGGCGGTTGGGTGAACGAAGGCCGCGCGAACAAGGTGTATGAGGTTAAGCGACACATTCTAGAGGGTTTCCGCGTAGGACTTGTTCTGCCATCGGCGGACTACTACGACCTGAGTACCCTTTGGAAGCTTTCAACGACAGACTATATCGGGCTCATCCCCACCAACGATAACTCCTTCTACGAGATTATCTGTGGTATCAAGGGCGATGGAATCCTAGCCTACCCTATGGTTGGCGACCGATATGTCATGCGTCTGGAAGAACCGAATATGCTTCCCACCCCGGGCGATACTACATACAGCTCGTGGCCCGGTCTGCGGACGCACCTTGGTTGCTTCACAGAGAAGGAGATTCCGTTTGACGAGGGTCTTCTCCGCATCTACACCGTGAAGAAACAGAACCCTCCCGTTCTGCGGTTGTACAACAACGACCTTTGGCAGAACTACGCCAAGGTGGTTCTGAACCTCGGTGTGAACCGATGTGAGATATTCGAGGTTCCTAACCCGACCCCCGAACAGCTCGCCAAGGCGCATCTCATCACCCATTGGACGAACTACTCTACCGGATGGGGGAAGTAAAAATGCCATCGAAACAAGTGACCCTGACGACCGCGTTTGCTCTACTCGGCACAGTACCTATAACCGACCTTGGTTATATCAAGGGTATCGAGTACGACAACGATACAGCCAGCGACGTTCTCCTGACGATACAGGACACGTTCACCCCGAATCCTTCAAACGGGGTATCCTCGCCTGTCTCTACCTCAGAGACGAGGAAGACTATAACTCTTCCAGCGAACAGCAGCGACAAGCTCGAATGGGACAAGGGCGAAATCCCTATCCTTGCGGCGTGTCAGGTCAAGGGTAGCGTTTCCGGACCCGAAGTGCTCGTGAACATCGAGTATAACTAGGGGGTGTCTTAGGATGCCCTCTATTATCAACAGGGCCGACCTCAAACCCATCGGCGGCAAGGGTACATCGGGCGAAGCGTTCGCTGTAAACTCTATCGTCTACTTGAAGAACGATGGAAAGTGGTGGAAGGCTGACAACACCCTAGTGAGGAACACTAACAGGCTTGCGATAGCCAAGACAGCGGCTAGTGCTGCTGACGAGGCGTTCCTTTATATCAGCGGTGGGAAGGCCAGCCTACTGATAGCCGGTACTGTGGCAATCGGTGACCGTCTGACCCCGTCGTCAACTGCTGGCAAGGCAGTTAAGGGAACCACCCTAGCTCACACCCACACTCTAACTGTTGGGACCGAGGCTTACCCAAGCGGTGTGACCCTCAACTTCAACACGTCGGGGGCTAGTGGGTCGAAGTTCGTTTGCACGGCTGGTGGAACCGAGACAACCTCATCTGCAACACCGGGTGACCGTCTGTTCGCGACTGCTGCGGAAGCTGGCGTGGATGGCGACACCATCGAAGTGTGGGTTGGTGCGTTATAGATGAGCTCCGTCAGCGAGTGCATGGTGCATGGGCGCAAGATAACTGGCCTGTTCGACAGCATCCACGAGGATGGGTACATCGACGCGGCAGTTATCAAGCGTCTGCGTAACGAGCTTCTGACAACGAAGCCGTGTGTCAGTAGCAAGAGCGGCAAGAAGGCCATCGACCAAATGGTGTCAGAGGTCGACAAAGCGTCGGCCCTTGACGCTATGGGGAAGATTGGTTCTGCTCTCGAACTACTGTTCGAGGCCGAGATGCTTTGGCTAGGGGTGAAATAGCGATGGGAGACGACAGTCGTAGCACCATTGCTACGTTCACCCTTGCGGAGCTACGCAAGCACCTTACGACGGCGGGGTACTCTATTGGGGGTATTCCCTTCCCCGAGGGCGTTTACAAGTACGACAGGATTGACTTGTCCAAAGGAGGCACTATACCTCCGGGCGAGGAAATACAGGCGCAAGAGATAAACGCGAGGTTTGGAATCGTGTTGGGTTCGATGATGAAGGCGAACACCAACTATCTCCAAATCGCGTATGTCTTCGACAAAAACCTTGAAGATAAGGTCGTAGCACAAGCCAACACGCTACACAACGACGGGCTGGATACCAACGATGGTTACAACCCGTGGTGTATCAAGTATTGCGACCCACTCAGCCCGCCAATACGCTCAGTAGTAGGGTATCGAACGTCAGTACCTCGCTTCTTCAAGGAAGTGTTCAAGGTATTACTGACGAACAAGGACTGGCTATTCTCGGCCAACATCAGCGATGGCTATGTTGACGTTGTGTACATCCCGGCACAGGAGGGTAATGTTTAACGATGGTGAACTGGAAAGAAGTATTGAACCTAGACTTCGCTAGTATGCTCCCTCCGCTTGAGCAAGATATCGGTACTTGCGCCTTTGACGCTACTGTATCGTTAACGGGTAAGGGTGGTAGCATAGGGATGACCACGGCACTATCTGGCGGATTGAACCGCGCCCGGGTCAGGGCCATGCTCCCTCCTTTCGTTGGTCTTGTGAATGTCGAGGCATGGTGGAAGGCTCACGCCAACATGACGCGAGTGACGCTCCGCGAGCTTCTTCAATATCAACTTGACGGTACTCAGAAGAAGTACGCGGGTGCTGGATTCGACTACTCTTCGGGTACATGGGAGGTTCTAGAGACACTCGGTCCACCCGAGACATACGATAGCTTGACGACACCGAGTCCTTGGGGTGCTGGCGACCCAATCTTCGCAAGCACGTTGCCTCGCAACGGCGGGTGGGTTGGTATGAGCGTCACGTTCAAGCACGGAGCCCCTGTCGAGGCCGGATTCTTCAACAATATGTTTGGTTCGGCACTACGAGGTATCGTTTGCCCGCCTTATGCCCATTGGAACTTGACGGCTTTCCCTGCGATAGACCACACAAGTGCTGATGACGATAAGATGACGCAGATAGAGTTCGATGGCGAGACAACCAACGCAGCCGAGCAGTTCCATCTTGGCAAGTTCATCGTGCGGTTCGGTGACGAAATATAGGGTGCGTATATCATGGGAGATGTATCAACTCTTATAGAAGATGGCGACAAGGTTCTTCTTGACGGAACCCGGTCAATCTTACAGGAACGACTCATCGAGAAGTCGATGATTGACTTGACGAGGCGCATCTTGACCGTGTACAACGCGGAGATTATGAAAGGTGGCAAGGGAGTCCTCCAAAAGATGATTGACGAGGTAGCGGTGGGGGGGTTGAACGAGTATTTCGTTGACCTAACGGGGAAGTGTCAGAAGGCTGCTGGCAACGACCCCCACAAAGTCTTCGAGTGCCTTATCAAGTCAACCGCGGGCAACAGTCCTATGGACTCGGCTGCAACCGAGCTTGCCAACCGAATGATGCACCGCATCAAGATAGGCGAGGTAGATATCGAATGAATCTATTGAAGCCGTTGGCGTGGGGTTTAGGTGGTCTAGTAACGGGGGTCGTTGGAGGTATTGCCAACGAGATGTTCAATAAGGCCACCAAGCCTAGTGACCTCTACCCCATGCCCCCGCCCTATCCTCCAATACCGAGGATACTGTGGCGCAAGCTACGAGGTGATTAAAATGGGATACCCACCAAGACGACGTGGGGGCGGCTACAAGGGCGGTGATGGAGCATCATGGCAAATTGAGAGTAGCCGTCGAGCCGAAGAGTACGAGGCACAACAGCGAGAGCTAGAGGAAGACAACACTTGTGACCTAGACCGAATAAAGACACTACTTGACCTTCTCGAAGAAGAGTCAGAGAGTTGCGAGCGTATTATCGTTAGATTGGAACAACAGACCGACGAAATACGGGAGATGGAGTTTATCCCTGTGGAAGAATTGCGCGAGATGCAGGGAGTGATGAAGCTACAAATATTGAGGGAAGACTCCAATCGAACAAGTCGACACCTTGACCTTTCCAAGAAAAGCATCGAGAGGATAAAACGCGAGATATTAGGTCAGATAGAATCGTGTATGATA
>CEPZ01088368.1_pt1 | contig 40262 bp, 46 predicted proteins | sample 530461 | NCBI WGS metagenome assembly CEPZ01 (sample SAMEA2620106, study PRJEB7988) | marine metagenome | isolation source: saline water (ENVO:00002010), including
ACCAATTAAATATTCATACATATTAAAAGAATAATTATTATGTTTTAAATAATTTTAGTTTTTATACGCCTAACATTGCTCTTAATCCTTTTGAGATAACTTTTTATATCAATAATTTATATAATTTAAAGAGGTGAATGAAGATTACGGCAATTCAAGAACTATTACATTTCCTTAAAAATATAAATGTTCACTTAGCTCAGATTAAAGATCATATAGAAAGAGACAATCTAGAGGATAAAGATAACCTTTTGCATTATGTTGAAAATACAGAAAGTAATTTAATTAGTTTAGTTGAGCATGTACAGAAAGACGATCATGATAAAAATCAATTAGATAGTTATTTCAAAACATTTAAAGCAAGCTTAATTGATTTAATGAATAAAAAAGATTTACAAAATAGATCAATATTTTATTTTGAGAATGAAAATGATAGAGAAGGATTAATTGAAATGATGAATGAATTAGAGAAAAAGATTGAAAGCTCTACTGTAGATATGGATAATGTAAATAAAGTAATTAATTCAATAGAAAAAGAATTAACTCAGAAATCAAAGGAACATTCTGAAGAATATAGTCTAAATATGTTGGATACTATTTATAGAGTAGTTGAATCCCTTAATTTAGATGATAATCCTAATATGGATGAACATGAAAAGAGATTTTGGCAACATTATTTATTTTCTGTGTACCCAAGAGCGCTAATTATTTGGTCAGACCATAATGATATTGGAATTTCTAAGAATGAAAAGAAAGCATCAAGGATATTTCTTAACGATGTTATTGTATTTATTCATGATGAAACGAATTATAATTTCCAGAATAAACTAATCCCTGTGAATTCAAATTATAAAATTGGAAACTCTCAAACAAAGGAACAGTTTTCTATATTGTTAATGGATTCAGAAAAGATAGAACAGATACGAAACGATGTTATAGAATATGCATCCAAAGTGGTTGATATTAAAGGACTTTATCAATTATGGGAACAAAGTAGATTGCTAATTGGGTTTGAGGAAAAACTACAAATTCAACAAAATTGTATTGGAATTATCTATAATGATTATCAATCAAGGATAGTAAATAATAGTTTAGTTCGTGAAAGATATCCTGAGAAACATATTTGGAGTTTAACTCATCACATAGCAGGTTATGGGCATTCAAGCTGTCTAAATTTATATTCTTTAACTAATGATTCTGGTCGTGGAGAAAACTTTGAAGATTTAATTATGAAAGGAATATTCACAGAGGCACTTCAATCTATAAAAGATATTATTCCTGAAGCAACTTCCATACTGAATAGAGAAGATGTAGATCCTTTCTGGCCAACAAAGGATTTGTGTTTATCTAAGGAAGAATTTGAAATTTACAAAAGAATAATAAAAAATTTAGAATAATTTTGTTTTTATACACCTAACATTGCTCTTAATTCGTCATTAGGTTGCCAAGGTGGATCAAAAACTACTTCTACATCTACTTGATTAATCTTCTCTAGAGAAAGTAGTTTCATTTTAATGCTTTCAACTAATGTTGGTCCGTAGGGACACATTGGAGTAGTAAATGTCATTTGAATATTTAAAGCATCTTCAGCTATTTTAATATCGTAAATTAAACCTAATGTCCAGACGTCTATATTTAACTCAGGATCTTGGACTTGTTTCAAATATTCTATAACTTGTTCTTTTTCTATCATGTTATTATTAGTAGAATAAGGTTATATAAGATTTACTTTTTCTTTTCGTGAATTGGTTTCTCTGTTGCTGAAATTATTTTCTTTGTTTTTTGTAATGTTTCTTGTTCTTTTGTAGCTTGTTTTTTCTCTGTTGTTACTGTTGGTTTTTCTTTATCAGGATGTTCTAATACTTCTTTCTTTTCTTTCTCTTGTTTTGTTTCTTTAGTTTCTTCCTTTTTATCTTCTATTTTAGGAGTTTCTACTTTTTCCTCTTTTTTATCTGTTTTCTTTTTATCATCTTTCTTGTCTTCCTTTTTAGTTTCTATTTTAATATGGGGTAATTCAACTCTTACTATTTCTACGTCTTTATCTTTTACTTTTTCAGTATCTTTAATTGCTTTGACTTTTATTCTTGATGGTGGATTTTGTTTACCATGTTTCCACATTTCCAAATTTAAATGAGAACCTATTCTAACATCTTCAGATTTCATATGTTTTTGTATAAATTCTCTTAAGGCTATAACTGCTTTTCTTGTTCTTCTATATTTAGGTCCTTTTAGAAATCTTTTTCTTAAAGGTACAGTGTATAGTCTTTCTAAAGGTGCCATTTTATGCGTCAGTATTTGATCTTCTCCAATGTCTTTTTACATGAGTATGTCTTCCTGGATGAACTCTTCTAGAACTACCGTAAATTTTTTGAACTGTCCAGAATGGTGCCCACTTTGTTTGTTTACCCTTCTTTGCTAAACGTAATTTTTTCGCCAGTGGTTTAAATTTTGCCATTTTATTTTCTTATGTTAAATTCCTTCTTTGGTTCTTGTATTTTTATTAATACTTCTTTAAGTTCTTGGTCTGAAATTTTTTCGTTTTCCTTTTTGAATTGAATTAATTGTGCTAATACTGTTAATGTTTGTATTGCTTTTTCTGGACTTGCTGTTTTTATATTTCCATATCTTAATAATGCGTCTCTTGTTAAGTATTTTTTTATTAATATTTCTAGTTGATTAATTTGATCTTGAATTTGTGTTTCTTGTTGTATATTTTCTTGTGGTTGTTGATTTAAATTTTGTTGTAATTCTTTAAGTTTTTCTTGTTTTAATTTATCTAAATCATTCATTTTACTTTTTTAGCTATTGAATCTAGGAATTTAACTCCTTCATTTGTTATTAAACGACCTTTATGAGTTCCCTTTGAGCCTTTTTTGATTAGTTTTGCTTCTTCTAGTTGTTGTAGTGAAGTTCTTATAATTTTACCAGAACCTCTACGAAATCTTTCAGGTTGCATGCCTCTATTTTTTCTATTTCCAAATAATGTTCTTAATTTATTTGTTCCTAGAGGACCACGCATATATACTTTTCTTAGAATTGCTGCAGTTCTTTTGTAATACCAATCTATGTCAATAGGTGCTCTTTCTTTTCCAACACCTGTTTTAACATATTTTGTCCATTCTGGAGCTTTAACTAGCTTTTTCATTTCTTCACTAGCTGATTCTATTAGCTTATTTGTGTCTACATCATATATAGTTACCATAGGAAAATAGAAATATTAAGCTTTAAAAAACTATTGTTCAAGATTTTCTTCTTTATTGAGCTTTGAATATGCTATTCCGTGAGGAATTAAAGAGGTTAAATAAATAGCAAGACCTGTTGTTAGACTGTTAAACATTATTTTATCTTCTTTTGAATCTTTAACTATATGTTCTAGACCATATCTTTCATAGATTTCTGATTTTAGTAAACACATTCCAGAGATAGCAGTTATTGCTGCGCCAAGAGTATAGCCAATTATACTGGCTTTTAACATTGTTTTATACATTTTTTGTTATTTTATATCCTGAATTAGAATCTTCGATTGAATAACCTTTTTTTGTTATTTTGTCTCTTATTGTATCTGCAAGATCCCAATTGTTTTCTTTCCTTGCTTTTTCTCTTTTATCTGCTAAATCTTTTATTTCTTGAGGTATTAAAGATTTTTTAATATTTTTTAAATTTAAACCAAAAATTTTATCGAAGTTTAAGATTAAATCATATTTTGTTTTATTATTTACTTTTTGATCTTTTATTAAATCCCATAAAATTGCTAATGCTTTTGGTGTGTTAAGATCATCATTAATTGCTTTTTCAAATAATTTTTCATATTTGTCTGTTTTTCCATTACTTTCATTTGTTGTAGCTTTTATTTCTAATATTTTTGTTGTTAGTTTATCTAAAGAATTTTTTGCACCTTCTAAAGCTTCTTCGCTAAACATTATTGGTTTTCTGTAATTTGCAGTTAAAGTTAAATATCTATAATCTTCTGGAGTGTATCCTTGATCTTCTAATGCTTTTAATGTTATGAAGTTCTCTCCTGACTTGGCCATTTTTATATCATCTTTTAGAACAATGAAATTTCCATGTAACCAATAATTTACGAATTTTTTTCCTGTTGCTGCTTCTGTTTGTGCTATTTCATTTGTATGATGAACTGGAATATGATCTATACCTCCACAATGTATGTCAAAAGTTTCTCCTAAATATTTCATGGACATTGCTGAACATTCTATATGCCAACCTGGGAAGCCAATGCCATATTTGGAGGGCCATTCCATTTGTCTTCTTTCTTTAGAAAATTTCCACAAAGCAAAATCTGCATGATGCTTTTTTCCTTTAACTACATCAACACGAGCACCTTCTTTTAATTCTTCTATTTTTAGCTTTGCTAATTTCCCATAATCTTTTAGTTTAGAAGTGTTAAAATAAATTCCATCTTCAATTTCATAAGTATAACCTTTTTCTTCTAAAATTTTTATTAAATCTATTTGTTCTTTTATGTAATCTGTTGCTTTACAAGTTATATCTGGTTTTAATATGTTTAATTTTTTTGTATCTTCTAGGAATGCTTTTGTGTAGAACTTAGCAATTTGCCATGCTGTTTTATTTTCTTTTTTAGATGCTTTTTCAATTTTATCTTGTCCTGTATCTGAATCAGAAGTTAAATGACCTACATCTGTAATATTCATTACATGTTTGACTTTGTATTTGTTGTAAAGTAAAACTCTTTTTAAGATATCTTCGAATATGTAAGTTCTTAGGTTTCCAATGTGAGCGTAATTGTAAACAGTAGGACCACAAGTGTAAAGGCCAACAGAATTTTTTTTAATTGGTTTGAATATTTCTTTTTTTCTTGTTAGTGTGTTGTATAATTTTAAAGGCATTTTACTATCGAAATGTTCATGTTTAAAATTGTTTTTATTTAGAATTACTTTTCTACATTTATGAGAATATTTGATTCACTGTCACTAGGTATTCCTGAAACTGTAATTGTACATATTTTTGGTCCTAGTTTATTTTTTTCAGTTTCTATCAATACACCAATTTTTTCTTTATCGCCAGGCTCTATGTCTCTTACTGGTATTTGTGTTTTTTTATTAGTAAAAAATCTACAAACTATATCATCTTTATCTTCATCAGGCACACTTAATACTGCACTTAATCCTGTTAAAGTTTCATCAGAATCAATATTTGTTATTAGTGCATAAACACCTTTGTTTTTTCCATGTTCAATAGTTATGCTATTTGGAGCTAATAATAAATATTCATCTGCATCTCCTGTTATTTTGTCTAATGCAGCATTTGCATTTTCAAAAGCTCCTTCCGCAGTTCCACCCATATCTTTGAATAAATTGTTTATAAAAATTAAACCTAAGCTTAGAACTGTTACACCAATTACAATAACTATGATAGTATTAATAGAAAGTTCTAATGCACCTTTTTTACTTCTCATCTTTAAGATATTATTCTATTATATTATAAATGTTGTTATCGGTTTCAGTTGCTGTTAAAGTGAATTTTCCTGAAGATGGTGTTTCTTTGTTTATTACTATTAAACATAAATTTTCTGTTTGATAAAGATCTAATTGTTGTCTTGTGTTTTGTAAAGAGTCTCCCACTTTGAAATTTGCACTTTTAATATTTGATATTGCATATAGTACATGATTGTTAGAATCTTTACCTTTTTTCCAAGCATCACAATCGTTAGTTTCAACAAATACATTTGTTTTTATTGTGCTTGTATATGCTATCTGTACTGCAGAATTTTTGCTTTTCGAAACATCTACTACTTTATATGGTGTGCCAATATCTCCTTCTATAGAGAATAATGTTCTATCGATTGGAGCTGTTACATTACCAGAATAATTACCTAAGGAAATTAAAGCAATGAAAGCAGCCAAGATTGCTACTACAACTAATAATTTTCTAGTTAAAGAACTTTGATGATTTTGATTTTTTAGTAAAAGATTTACATCTATTTTTGTTTTACTTTGTTTTTGTGATACAGCTTTTTTAAGTAAACTTTTCTTAGGAGGAGCTCGTTTAACCCTCTTTTTAGTAGTTTTACTCTTTACCCCTTTTTTTACCATTTTTATATTTGATATGTTCTTATTAATAAATGTTTTCTTTTGTTATTGGAAATGTTTAAATAAGCATCTTTTAGTAGATATTTTAATATGGGACGGTAGCTCAGCCTGGGAGAGCGTTAAGTTGAATAAACTTGATCTTAGACATGACTGAAGCTCATGGGGTCGTGAGTTCAAATCTCACTCGTCCCATATATTAATCTATCTTGAAATTGTACTTCTCTTTTTCTATTTCTATTGATTTTGTATTTCCATTAAGAAATATTTTTTTATCTTTTACAATTAGAGAACCTATAAACTCATTTAAATAAAGCAAATCTTCATTTAAATCTATTTCTGAATTATCTATTCTTATTGTTCCTTGATGAGTTTCTTCTAAATTTTTTATTGTAACATCTTCAATTTCTAGTTCATAATAATCTATGAATAGTTCTATTGGTGTTTCTTGTTGAATATTAATTGGAAGAGTTGAATACTCTAAGAAATTTCCAGATAAGTATAAAGTTTCATTAATAATTATTCTGCCTGTAAATTCTTTGATTAATAGTTGATCTTCTGTAGAAATTTTAAGTTTTAAGTTATTATCTTTAATATGTACGTTTTTTGGTTTTATTATTATGTTTTTTTCTTCAAGATTTAATTCAAGTGTTTTTAGAGATAAATTTGAATTTATGATTATTTTTTTTAGTGTAGGTTTTTTCGTTGTATTTGACTTGTGAAACTTTTGTGCTTCATCTATTGGATCAATAGTTAATGTCTGAATATTATTTTCTTCTTCCTTATCACTTAGTATTAATGATATTGTTAATGTTAGTATAATTACTATTGTTAAGGCTATTAATACGGTTTTAGTGTGTTTTTCCATAAGAATAAATGTAGAATTTTAATTATATGTCTTATCCTTATAACTTATATATTTCCTTATAGTTATATAATTATATAAAAATTTATATATTGATTTTATTTATTAACTTTATGAGAAGAAATGTTATACAGCTAGCAAATTCAACTTTAGTTGTGTCTTTACCTGCACAATGGACACGGGACTTTGGAATAAATAAAGGTGATCAAGTTTTTTTGGAATTATTTGAAGGTAATATTTTAATAAAAATTTCAGAAGAGAAGAAAATTAAATCAATAGTTTTAGATATTGAAAAATATGGAAGATTTATTTTGAAATTAATAATTTGTTTATATACTTCTGGCTATGATCATGTTACTTTTAAATATAAAAATATAGGTGATTTGCGTTTAATTGAGAAAATCCTTAAAGATTCTATTGGATATGAAATTATTGAACAAGGAAAATCTCATTGTGTTATAAGAATTGTTACAACTGAATTAGAAGATGAGTTTAATAATACTTTACGTAGATTATTTTTAGTTACAAAAAATGTAATTGATTCTATGGGAAAATACTTAAAGAAAAATGATATTAAAGGCTTGAAATCTATTTTAGATTTGGAAGTTACAATTAATAGATTAACAAATTTTTCTTTACGTATGATCTTGAAAAATAAAAGTTTAAAAGATAAAACACCATTTTTCTATAATCTTGTTAATTCCATTGAAAAAACTGCCGATGAATATAAATTTCTAATATACTATATTATTGATTCAAAGATAGTCATATCTAAAAATGCTCTTTCTTTATATGATGAGGTTGGAGATTATTTTAATCAAATATATGGATTGTTCTATAATTATGAATTAGATAAAAGTGCTAAAATCTTTTGTAAAATGGAAGATATTTTAGATAGAATTATTTCATCAAGAGAAAAAAGTGTATCAGATTCTATTGTTTTGAATTATTTGAGAAATATTGTTATGAATATGACTAATATTATTTATGAATCAACAAATTTGAATTTTAAGTCTAATTAATATATTTTTCATATAATTCTTTTGATAAACTTAAATTATTATCTTCTTTATGTAAAATATGTGATAATATTTTTGTAATAAAGAATCCATCTCTTTTTCCAATTATTTCAGATCCTTTTGATGTCAATACTAATGCAGTTGTCCATATTTTAAACATTTTTAGATGGTTATTACGCATGTTCTCTAATTTTCTTGTCAATGAAATATTTTGATCATCATAATTATCTTTTTTTTGGTTTAATAACTTAGTTTTCCTACTGTATTCTTTTAAATGATGTCTAATTAATTCTAAATTTGATAAAAATTTGTATTCATTTTTTTCCTCTCTGGAAATAAAGTTGTAGAATTCATTATTTTCTTTTAGACTTTTAAACACTGTTTTGTCTTCTAGGAATCTATCTATCTTAATTATAAGATCTTCATTATCATCTATAATAGCACGAGAACGAAGAGTTTGTAATTGTGCGTAATCTAGAGCTTTTGAAACACGTTTAACTTCGTCTTTTAATGGGAAAATTTTAGGATCTAAATTGTATTGAAATCCTGGTTGTAATAACCTAATAAAAACTTCAGGTTCAAATGTTTGAAAACCTAAGTCTAAATCTGCTAGTACTACTTGTTTTGATTCTTTATCTGATGTTCTAATGTTATCAGGATGTGAATCATAAATATATACAAGACCTTTATTATAGTTTTTTATGTATTGTTGCATTAATTTAATTTGATTTATACGTAATTCTGTAAAAAAATTTATTATATCGTCTTTTGTTGTATGGTGAATTTCCTTTCCTTTCCTATCATATTCTACCATTGGTTGTAAAATTCTTTCCTCTATTTCTTTGTAAATTTCTTCTCGGTTTTTATTATCTTGAAAATATTGTGTTATGCTTCCATCTGGTGTTATTAATCCTTCTTCTATTCCTTTTTGACCTTCTATAGCGCACCTAGCTATCTGAATAATTGATTCTTCTAATGTTTTTATATTTACAAAACCCGAATCATTTAAATCTGTTATAGAATATTTTCCTGCGTCATAGAATGCTAATGTGTTGTTTTCTTTATCTTTGGATATTATATCTCTAAAATTTATATAAGAACTACTCCACTTTTGACGTTGTTGATTTATATTTCTATAAAAATTACAATTTGTTAGCTCTATTTCCAAATGTTTTGGATTTTTGTATTCTTTTACTATAGTAACTTTATGAGTTCCTAATTGTTGTTCTTCAAATTCTATCATAGATAAATGATGAGTGAAAAATTTCTTAAACCTTTATATTAAGAGTTTTCTTGAAAAATATATGAATTTAATAAAATGATAAGTATTTTAAATTAATTCGTCAAATAAGAAATTATGTTAGTTAAAAATTATGAAAGTAAGAGTATTGAAGTAAAGATACAGAAGTATTGGGATAAAAATAAGATTTTTAAATTTAATAATAAAAATAAAGATAAAATATTCTCTGTTGATACTCCACCTCCAACTGTTTCTGGGAGAATGCATATGGGACATGCTTTTTCTTATGCACAAGAAGATTTTATTGTTCGATTTAAACGAATGCAAGGATATAATGTTTTATTTCCATTTGGAACTGATGACAATGGGTTAGCTACCGAAAGATTAGTTGAGAAGCTAAAAGGTGTAAAGTCAAATAAGATGGAAAGGAAAGATTTCATTAAATTAGTTTTGAAAACTTTAAATGAGATAAGGCCTGAGTTTATTGACGGTTGGAAGAATATTGGAATGAGTTGTGATTTTGATTTGTTTTATACTACAATAAGTGAACACTCTCAAAGAATAAGTCAAAAATCTTTTATTGAGTTATATAAAAAAGGAAGAGAGTATAGAAAAAAAGCCCCAACGTTTTTTTGTCCAATTTGTAGAACTGCTATTGCTCAAGTTGAAATGGAAGATAAAGAGTTTAGTAGTAAGTTTGTTGATGTTAAATTTAAATTAGGAAGTAAAGATGTTGTTATAAGTACGACTAGACCTGAATTGTTAAGTGCTTGTGTTGCTGTTTTTGTTAATCCTGAAGATAAGAAAAATAAAAGTTTAGTTGGTAAGGAATTAACTGTTCCTTTGTTTAATCATAAAGTTAAAGTTTTAGAAGATAAACGTGTAGATATTGAAAAAGGAACTGGTGTTGTAATGTGTTGTACTTTTGGAGATTCTAACGATACTGAATGGTATTTAGCTTATAATTTGCCTTTGAAGGAGGCAATTGATCGAGAAGGTAGGATGACTAGTATAGCTGGAAAGTACGAAGGACTAAATGTTAGAGAAGCAAGAAAACAAATAATTGAAGATCTTAAAGAAAGTAATTTGTTAGTTGGAGAGAAAGATATTAAACATGCTGTAAATGTGCATGAAAGATGTGGTAATGAAATTGAAATTTTAGAAAGTGAACAATGGTTTATAAAATATTTAGATTTAAGGAAACAATTTTTGAAAAATGGTAAGGAATTAAATTGGTATCCAAAACATATGCAAGTTAGATTGGAAAATTGGATTAAAGGTTTGCAATGGGATTGGTGTATTTCTAGACAAAGGCATTATGGAGTTCCGTTTCCAGTTTGGTATTGTCAAGATTGTAGTGAAATTATTTTAGCTAATGAAAAAGATTTACCAGTTGATCCATTAAAAGATAAAGCTCCTGTTAAGAAATGTAAATGTGGTTCTAGTAAATTTATAGGAGAGAAAGATGTTTTAGATACGTGGGCAACTTCTGCTTTAACACCACAGATAGTTAGAGAATTTTTTGTTAAAGATAAAAAAATATATGATAAAATATTTCCAATGTCTTTACGACCACAGTCTGCGGACATAATAAATTTTTGGTTGTTTAATACTATGGTTAAAAGTCAGTTACATTCTAACAAAAATCCTTGGGATGATATTACAATAAGTGGATTTGTTTTTTTGAAAGGAGAGAAAATGAGTAAAAGTAAAGGCAATATCATTGAACCACAAGAAGTTTTAGATAAATACTCTGCAGATTCGTTAAGATTTTGGGCTGCAAGTTCTAAATTGGGAGATGATTTAGCTTATCATGAAAAAGATGTTGTTACAGGACAAAAAACTTTGAATAAATTATGGAATACTTTTAGATTTGTTTCTATGCATTTAAAAGATTATGTTCATAGAGATTTAAAGAGTAAAGAATTAGAAGATATAGATAGATGGTTATTAATAAAATTAAATAATTTGATTAAAGTATGTACAGAAAATTTTGATAAATATGAATATTCTAGAGTTAAAAGTGAAGTTGAGAATTTCTTTTGGAATGTTTTTTGTGATTATTATTTAGAAATTGTTAAAGATAGATTGTACAATGAAGATAAACGAGGTTTAGATTCTAAGAGAAGTGCACAATATACTTTGTATAATACTTTTTTAAGTGTATTAAAAATGTTTTCTCCTATAATCCCTTTTGTAACTGAGGAAATTTATTTGAATTATTTTAGTAAAAAAGAAAAGGTTAATAGTATTAGTTTAAGTAAATGGCCAGCAGAAGATAAAAAGATGAATGATAAAAAAATTGAAAAAATGGGAAATAGTTTTGTAGATATCTTAAGAAAAGTTAGAGCTGAGAAATCTAAGGAAAATAAATCAATGAAAGAAGAAATTGTTTTAGAATTAGAGAAAAAATATGAAAAAGATTTTAATGAAGACATGCTAAAAGATTTAAAGGCTGTTACTAGTGCTTCTATGATAAATTTTGGAAATAAGTTTGATGTTAAGTTTAATTAGAAAATGACAGATAAACTAGAAGAAAGAAAACTAAGTAAATTTGTAAAAGAATTAGATAAGGTTAGAGGAAGACATACTGAATTAGTTTCTGTTTATATTCCTCAAGGTTATGAATTAGTTAAGATAATACAACATTTACAACAAGAGCAAGGAACTGCTTCTAATATTAAAGATAAAAATAATAGAAATAGAGTTATAGATTCTTTAGAGAGAATGATCAGACATTTACGTTTGTTTAAGAAAACTCCTGACAATGGTTTAGCTGTTTTTTCTGGTAATGTTTCAGAAAAAGAACATGCTGAAGATATTAAAGTATTTTCTATTGAGCCTCCTAATCCAATTCAAACAAGATTGTATAGATGTGATCAAACTTTTATGTTAGATATTTTAAAAGATCAAATGGAAGCTAAAAATGTTTATGGTTTAATTGTGTTAGATAATCGTGAAGGTACAGTTGGATTGTTAAAAGGAAGTAGTATTACTGAAATTGCACATATGACATCTGGTGTTCCTGGAAAGACTAAAGCTGGTGGTCAATCGAGTGTGAGGTTTGCTAGGTTAAGAGAAGAGGCTGCACATGAATTTTATAAAAGAATTGCTGAAATTTCAAATAAAACATTTTTAGAGATGAAAAATTTAAGTGGAATAATTATTGGTGGGCCTGGACCTACAAAAGAAACTTTTAGAGATGGAGATTATTTGAACAATGAATTAAAGAAAAAAATCATGGGAACTAAAGATCTTGGATATACTGGAGATTTTGGTTTAAATGAGTTAGTTGATAAAAGTAAAGATTTGTTAGCTCAAGAGAGTATCATTAAAGAGAAGAAATTGTTAACAAAGTTTTTTGATACTTTAGGTAAAGAAGAGCAAAAAGTTGCTTTAGGTAAAGAAAAGGTTGAGAAAGCAATTGAATATGGTGCTGTTGATATTTTATTGTTAAATGAAGAGTTAGATGATAAAGTAATTGAAGAATTAGAGAAAAAAACAGAAGCATTTGGTGGTACTGTTGAACTTATCAGCGGAGAAAGTAATGAAGGAAAACAGTTTAAAGAAATTGGTGGTATTGCTGCTATTTTGAGATATGTACTTTATTGATCGTCTTTAAATTTTACATTCCAATGGGAACCATCACAAAATGGTTTGTTTTTAGATTTTCTTTTAAGATATAAATACCAAAACTTTAAAAATTGTTATAAATTCTTTATAGAAAATGACTGATTTAAACGATTATAAGAAGAGAGTTGAAGCTATTTTATTTACTACAGGAAGGTTCCTAACTATAGATGAATTAGCTAAAATGTGTAATTTAGGTAGTGTAGGTATTGTTAAGGACTCTATTAAGAAATTGAAGGAAGAATATGATGCTAGAGATACTTCTTTAGAGATCATAGATAATGAGAATTCTTACAAATTAAATATTGCTAAAGATTATTTGTATTTAACAACACAATTATTAGAAGATTCTGAAATGGATAAATCTACGCAGGAAACTTTAGCTTTAATTGCGTATAAACAACCAATATTGCAATCAGATATAATTAAAATGAGAAGTAATGTAGCTTATGAACACATTAAGAAATTAAAAGAATTAGAATTTGTTACTGCTGAGAAAACTGGAAGAACTAGAACTTTAAGATTAACGAGTAAATTTTATGATTACTTTGATGTTGTGGATAATGAGCTTAAAATTAAAATGGAGGAGAATGTTAAAGTAGAGGAAAATCAGTCTTTATTAAAAATTAATGATTCTAAGGATTTAGAAGACAAAAATGAAGATTAAACCAATACATATTGTAATATTATTATTTTTATTATCACTTTCTTTTAATTTGTTTTATGGATTAAGTAATGAACATTTTTTTGGTTCAGATTCATATTCCCATTTGAGAATAATTAATAATTATGTTCAAGATGGTAGTATATTGACGTATGATGAGCTAAGTTTTTCTGGAAGGGATGTTAACTATCCCCAGTTATTTCATTTTTTTATATCTGTATTTTTGTTTTTACCTTTTTATTTAAAGATAATTCCTGCTTTGTTAATCGCTTCTTTGGTAATTATTGTATATTTCTTAAGTAAAGAGCTTACGAGAAATGAAACTGCTTCAGTTATATCTGCTTTGCTAATTGCTTTTTCACCATTAGTTTTAAAATCAACTTTAAATCAAATTAGTCCTTTACATTTAATTTTACCTTTAATGTTTTTGATGTTTTATTTGTTAATTAAAATTGAAGATAAAAGATACTTTAATTTATTTTTATTTTTAGTATTCTTTATTGGGTTAATACATCCAATCTCAATTATTTTTGTTTTAGGTTTGGTTTTCTATATGCTGTTGTTGAATATTGATAATTCATTTTTAGATAATAGGAGAAAAGAATTAATTATATTTACATTTTTTTTAATTGCATTTGTTAATATTTTAATTTATAGGAAATCATTTATCTTTCATGGATTTAATTATGTTACTAGAGATTCTATAACTAGTATGAACTCTGCTTTCTTAGCTAGTTTTAATATTTTTACAGATTTTTTTGGATTAGGATTAATTGTGTTTATTTTAGGTGTAGTTGGATTATTTTTTGGATATTATAATCAAAAGAATAATATTATTGTGTTATTATCTGGATTTATTATCACTACATTATTGATGGGTATTTTAAATTTAATTAATGTTGATCTTATATTATTAATTTTAGCAATAACATTTACTGTTACATCTTCATTAGCAATAGTTAGACTCTTGAATTATTTAAAAATTACAAAGGCTGCTAGATTTAGAAATTATTTTATTTTTTTATTTGTTGGTTTGATTTTCTTATTATCAGTTTTCCCTAGTTTTTTAATGGCTAATTCTTTTGAAATTAATAATGATGAATTAGATGATTTAAAATGGCTAAGAGAAAATACAAATAAGAAATCTGTTATTTTATCTATTATGGAAGAGGGTAATTATGTTATTGGACTAGCAGAAAGAAAAAGTATTTTAGATTCTAATGTTTTTTTAGTGCCTAATTTAGAACAGAGAATAGATGATGTTGAAATAATTTACACTACTTGGAGTGAGGCTGTTGCATTAGATTTAATAAGGAGATATAATATTGATTATATTTATTTTACTCAGAGAGTAAAGGAAAAATATAATATTCAAGAAATTTTATACACAAATGATGAACGTTGCTTTACAAAAGAAAGAGAAACAATCTATAAGATCAGTTGTTAAGACCAAATATTTCCTAATTATTTCGCTTATAATTTTGGTTTTACCTTTTTTAATTAGATCAAATTTTATAATTCCTGGAGATGATAGTTATTTGATTAATAGAATTGCTGAAACAATAATTTGGAATTTTAATTTAAGTGATCAATTGAGTTTTGCTGGTAGACCTTTAGTATATCCATTAGGAACAATTTTATTTTTCTCTTTGTTTAGTAAATTAAATAATTTAGTTTTTCTTTTTTTACCAGGATTATTTGGAATTTTATCTTCATGGATGTTTGTAAAGATACTAAAGAAATTTAATATAGATAATGTTACTATTCTTGTTTCATTTATTATTTTACTTTTATCTAATACGTTTTTGTATAATTTTACGACTGTTAATTTTTTTATGATACCGGTGTTTTTAATGTTATTAGGATTTTATTTGTTTTTGAATAATAAATATGTTTTATCTTTGGTTTTATTCTCTTTGATGCCTTTTTTTGGTTTCTTTAACTTTATTACTTCATTTTTTTTGGTTTCTTTATATTTAATATATAAGAAAGAGAATAGAAAACTTGGTTATTATATTTTAGGAGTATTTATAACATCAATAATTGCTTTCCTTTGGCAAATTGTGAAATTTGGTTTACCTGATTATTCTTTTCAAGGATTTGCATATATTTTACAGAATATTATAACTGAGTTTAATGGTTTTGGGGTAAGTTTATTTGTAATAGTTTTAGGTTTAATTGGACTTAAGAAATTATGGGAGAATAAGTATAAGTATAATATAATTTATTTGTATTTGTTTATGTTGTCATTATTAGTTTTCTTTGAACCTAAGTTGATTATATATCTAACATTTTTATTGAGCTATTTAGCAGCTCTAGGATTAATTAAAATATATAACACAAGATGGGAAGTAAATAGTATTAAAAAAATTACAATTGCTATTTTAATATTTGGAATAATATTTTCTGGTTTTGGTTATACGACAAAATTTGAATCTTTGGAACCTAATAAAAATATTCAAGAAAGTTTAGAATATATTAGAGATACTTCTAACAAAGAAGATGTTGTTTTTTCTCATTATAAGAATGGTATTTTTATAAATTCAATAGCTCAAAGAGAAAATTTCATTGATAAGAATTTTTTATATGTTCAAGATATTGACGAGAGAATAAAGGATAATGAAGATATTTCACATTCAAGAAATTTAGAGAAGACAAAGAAACTACTTAATAAATATGGAATAAGGTACATTTATGTTACAAAAGATATGACTAATGGTTTAGTGTGGAATGATGATAATGATGGATTATTATTTGTTGCTCGATTTAGTGAAAATTTTATTGAAGTTTATGAAAATGATGATGTTCAAATTTGGAAATATTTTCCTTAGTGTAGGAGAGAAAAATGGAACCATATGAAGTATTAATTTTTATAGCGTATTTTATCTCCTTTTTTATTAGTATGGTCTACATAGCTATTTTTTTGTATAATAGAGATGATTTTATTACGAAAGTTCCTAAAGATTATGAAAAGAATGCATTAAGTGTTACTGTTTTAATTCCTGCTTATAATAAGGAAGATATTTTAGCAGACACGATAAAATCAATTCTTAATCAAGATTACCCAAAAGACAAAATTGAAATAATTGTAATTAACGATGGAAGTAAAGATAAAACTAAAGAAGTTGCTAAATCGTTTAAGGAAGTTACTTTAATAAATAAGGAAAACGCTGGAAAAGCTAGTGCGTTAAATGATGGAATAAAAGTAGCTAAGAATGATATTATTGTTGTCTTAGATGCTGATACTTTAATGACTGAAGAATTGACTAAGAAAGCTGTTTCTTATTTTAAGGATGATGCTGTTGGTGTTGTTATTCCAACTTTAAAACCGTATAAACCGAAAAACTTACTTGAAAGAATACAAGTTGTTGAATATACTTTATCTGGGTTTACAAGAAAGATTTTGAGTTTTATCAATAGTTCATCTGCTGCTCCTGCATGTTCATATTTTAGAAGAGAAATATTCGAAGATTATGGTGGTTTTGATGTTGATAATATAACTGAAGATTTTGAGATGGCTCTTAAAATACAATCTCATAACCATAAACTTGTTCACTTGACGGATGCGGTTGCATATACAGATGTTCCTAAAAAATTAAAAGAGTTATTGAGGCAAAGATTAAGGTGGTGCTATGGTAATTTGTTTAATTTGAAAAAATATAAATCTATTTTTGGAAAGAAGTATGGTGATTTTGGGTTATTATTTTTACCTATGATATTAATTTCAATTTTATTATCTTTAGCGATATTATTTTCTGGTATATTTGGATTAGCTGAAAGTTTTTTTAGGAAAATTTTGCTAGCATATAAAATTAATTTCAATTTTAGTTTTAACTTTGATTTTAATAGAATTTTAGCTGAATTAACTAATCCTAAGATTTTTCTAGGGGTTATTATATTCTTTCTAGCTTTATTTATTGTGTATTTGGCTAGGAAATATACTAGACAATCTAAACAAATAGAAAAAATAAATGGAACAAATATAGGAATACTTACTTATTTGGTATATGCTTTTATTTATTCTTTAATTTTAGTTAATGTTTGGCTTATAGCAATATTTTATATATTAGTTAAGAAGAAACCATCTTGGTAGAAATGAGAAAAATTCAACGAGGATTGAGTGGTAGAATATATATTATTGCGATAATTTTTGCAGTTTCAATTTTTTTATTAGGACTATCAGTTGGAATTATTTTTAATAATTATGTACAGTATAAATTTGAAGAAGATAAAGATTTATTGGAAGTACATCTTACTAGTTTAAATTTAAAAGATAAATTAATTAGTAGTTCTGAAGATATTTGTCAATTTAGTTTAGATCAAATATTAGAAGATAAGAATGAATTGGGAGATAAGATTAGTGTTTTAGAAAATAAAAAAGGAAAACATAATCGAGAAGTTCTTATTCAAAAAGAATTTTATCAATTAATTGAAATTAAAACTTTAATATTATTAAAAGAATTTAAAGAGAAATGTAATATTGAGAAAGATATTATTTTGTTTTTTTATACTAATGATGAAAATGATCTTTTAGGAAACTCTTATTTATCTGAAGAACAAGGATATATTTTAACGAATTTATATGAATTAAATCCCGATAAGTTTGTTATCTTTTCTTTTGATATAAATGCAGAAAATGATGCTGTTCAGACTCTTATGAATATTCATGATATTACTAAAGCTCCTTTAACTGTTATAGATAAAGAGATGTTTGATAAATATAGAAATATTGGAGAGTTAAAAGATTTAGTTGGCTTATAATTAAAACAAAATCTATATAAAATTTGAGATCTTTATATTAATATGGGTAATTGTGAGATGTGTGGTAAGAAATTAGGAGATTACTTTGAAGTTGTTGTAGAAGGAACTATGCTTGATGTTTGTGAACATTGTTCTCAGTTTGGAAATATTGTTAATGAGAAGAAAGAAGTAGAAGAGAAGCACGTTGTTAAGGAAAAACCTGAGAGCGTTGTTGAAGAATCTGTTGAAAGTATGATAGAAAATTATAATAAAGTTGTAAAGGAAGCTAGAGAAAATAAAGGATTAAAGCAAGAGGATTTAGCTAAACATATTGGAGAAAAAGAAAGTGTTATTCAAAATATTGAAAGTAAAAAATTAGAACCTAATATGGATGTTGCTAGAAAATTAGAGAAATTCTTTAATATAAATTTAGTTGAGAAATTAGAGAGTAAAAGACTTACAAAAAGTTTAGATTTTAAGGATTCTGAAATTACTATCGGTGACTTAATAAAGGTTAATAAAAGATAATTTTTTATGTTAAATAAGAAACAATTATCAATTGAACTTTCTAAATTAACCCCTTTAGAAAATTTGAAAATTAAATTAGAGCAGTATGTCTTAGATAGTGAAGTTGCTTCGGAGATAATTCTTAGAATAAATTTTAATTATGATATTAAGGGTAAAATTATTGCTGATTTTGGTTGTGGAAATGGTATTTTAGGAAAAGGTTGTTTATTTTTTGAGAGTAAAAAAGTTTACTTTGTTGATACAGATAAAGATGCTTTAGTGATTGCTAAGGAAAATGTTAAAGATAAAAGGGGTGTTTTTGTAGAAAGTGATATTAAAGATTTTAAAAAGAGAGTTGATGTTGTGATTATGAATCCTCCTTTTGGAACTAAGGTTAAACATATAGATAGAGAATTTTTATTAAAAGCTTTTGAAGTTGCAGGAAAAATATATTCTTTACATAAGATTACTTCTATTAAATTTATTGAGAAACTCTCTAAAGATCATGGTTTTAAGGTTTTAGATGTTATTAAATTAAATATTCCTTTAAGAAAATCTTATTTATTTCATAAGAAGAAATCAAAGGATGTTGAAGTTGGATTATGGATTTTAGAGAAAACATAAGGTTTAAAAGTGTATATTTTTAGTTAAGATTATGGAAATTAAGATATTAGAACAAGATAAGAATAAGATAGAATTTGAAGTAATTGGAGAAGATCATACTCTATGTAATGCTGTTAGAAATGAATTATGGTCTTTTAATGAAACAGATGTAAGTGCTTATAGAATAGACCATTCTTTGATATCTGAACCTATTATGTTAGTTGAATCTAGTAAAGGTGATGCTATTAATTTAGTTGTAAAAGCTAACGATTCTTTAAAGAAAAAGATTAAAGATTTTAAAGATCAATTTAATAAGAATATAAAATAAGTTTTTTAATTTATATAGGCGGTTCAAATGACATTATTAGCAATCTTGGCGACTACTTTTGGAACTATTAGTGGATTAGCAAATGTACCACAATGGATAAAAATCTTTAAAAGGAAAAGTGCTGGAGATATTTCAATCATTACATATTCTTTTCTTTTTCTTGGTGCAATTGTTTGGATATTTTATGGTTTTGAATTAAATGATTTTCCAATAATTATAACAAATATATTTGGAGCATTGAATATTGGAATTGTTATTATTGGATGGATTAAATATGGTAGAAAACCTAATAAATTAGAAACCGATTAGATTCTTTAGATAATTCTATTTGTGCATCTATTTTTTGTAAACTTTTTTCTACCTCTAAAATTCTTGCAACTTCTTTTGGATAATGTTTTTTATAAGTATTGTAAACTTCATAAACTAGTTTTTTATAATAACTGATGTCTCTGGATTTTAATAATTTAATAAGATTTTTTTCAAAATTTTTTGGCTTTATTTTGAATTTATTTATTTCATATTCAAGCCATTTGTCCTTACCATAATATGTTTTATTTGCAGCGAAAATTGTTCTAATTAAATAATTAGTTCCTCTATTAATTATGTATTGTGCCCAAAGAGGTTTTGCTCTTTTGTTTAGCGCCCTATCATAATGATGTATTTTTCTAAAAGCTAATGTTAGGTTTTCATTAAAATTATTTTTAAATAGTTTGTTAGGGTATTTTTTAATTTTATTTTTTAATTTTATTAACCAATTAGTATCATATATTATTTTAGTATCTCTGATGAACACAGCGATATTATTTTCAAAGTCATTTTTTCCTTTTTTTAAATCTTTTATTTTTTGTTCTATATCATTGCATTGGATAAATTTTATTTCATATATCTCATAATTTTTAATAAAAAAATCTCCTTCCCAAGGCAATTTTAGATTACTATCTGAAAGCTTAGAGAAAATGGGTTTTTTAGAACTTTGTGTAGGTAATTTATTAACATAGATTGCTATATCTATATCATGAGTGAATTTGTCATTCAAACCCATGCCATATGAACCCCATAATGCAATTGCTTTTGGTTTAAACTTCTTGAATTCTTTAACAACCTCTTTTATGTCCATAATGTAGAAATAACAACTAAATGCAATATAAAGATATCGTTATTTTTGTATTTATAGTGAAAAATTCAAAAACTATTTAAAGAACTTTTCTTTTTATTTTTAGATGGGTGAGGACAAAAGTTTATCTTTCATTGTTATAGCTATTTTTGTACTGCTATTCTTCTTTTTTATTAATTCACAGCCTGATGTTACAGAAACCAGTGGAGTTACTGGAGAGGCTATACTTGAAGACACTGAAATTAATGCAGTTACTATAATTGTTGCTATTGTTGTAGTTTTAGCTGTTTTAGGAGCAATATTTTTAATTTTAAAGAAATTCAAAAAAAAGAAAGGAGTTATACCAATGGCACCTAAGCCTGGCAAGACAAATGTTCCTAATATTCCTGGTGTTCCAAATGCTCCTGTGGGAAATGCCCCTAGTGCTCCTGGAAAAGATTTACCTAGTGCTTCTAGTGGAAATTTTGGAGACACAAACTTAAACGAGAAGGAAATATCTAGTTTATTTAAGGAACCTCCTGTTAAACCGATAAAAAATAAACAGAAAAGTGAACCTTTTAGTTTAGACACATCATTAGAGAAACCTGGAGAGAATAAGAAAGAGAAGACACTTGTTAATTTGAATGAGTTAAGAAATATAATTATTAAACTAATGGCTAAAAATTATGGTAAGGATCAAATAACTAGTTTTTTACAAAGTAAAGGATGGACTATTCAACAAATAAGTAAAGCTGTTGAGGATATTAATGCAGAAAATTTGAGAATTTATATTAGAAAAGCTAAAACAATGGGGATGAATACTGATCAAATATTAAAATCTTTATTAGATAATGGTTGGGATATTAATTTAATTAAGAGAGTTTTACCTAAAAAATAAAGTTTTTAAATAACAGTTTTCTATTTTAAAATATGAATTTAAGAAAATTATGGAAATTTATATGGAATGATAACTCTATATATTCCTGGATTATAAATGTTGTATTAGCTTTTGTTATTGTCAAATTTCTTATTTTTCCAGGATTAGGTTTTTTATTAGATACTAGCCATCCTTTAGTTGCTGTTGTTTCATGTAGTATGGAACATAATGGAGGAAACTTTGAAAAGTGGTGGGAAGATAATGGAAAATGGTATGAGGATCATGGAATTACGAAAAGTGATTTTGAGAATTATAAATTAAGAAATGGTTTTAGTAAAGGGGATATAATTGTTTTACGAGGTGGGAATTTAGAGAAAGGAGATATAATTGTTTTTAGTGGAAGAAGTGATAATCCTATAATACATAGAATTGTTTCAAAGAATAATGAAGTATATCAAACTAAGGGAGATAATAATCTTGATATAATTAGTACATTAGGAGAGAATAGAATTACAGAAGATATTATTTTAGGAAAAGCTTATTTTAGAATTCCTTATTTAGGTTGGTTGAAAGTTTGGTTTTCAGAAATCTTTGAAGGTAAAAAATATGTTTGTCCTAATTAATTTACTTAATTAGTGAAAGCAAATTGGAAAAATTTTCATCAGAGTTATTATCTTTGTAATTTTTTAGTTTTTTTATAAATTCTTTTTTGTTTATTGAAATGCTTTTTTTGTTAAATATTTGTTCTAAGTTATTAGACATAAGATATTGGAAGAATTGGGTAACGTTTTTAGTATTTTCAGTTAATGTACATTTTTCAAAATCTATCATTATTGGTTTTTTATTTTCAATTAATATGTGTTTAAATGGATGATTCATTTCTAATTTATTTACTTTTAATTTATCTAAGGTTCTACATTGTTTTAATATTTCTTTTATTATGTTTATTATTTGTTGTTTGTTTACTTCTTTGAAATATTCTGATACTTGTTTACCTTTTATATATTTTAAGACTAGGTAATTTTCTTGATGTTTTATTAGTTTAGGGCCAATATTGTATTTGTTTAATTTTTCTAACCATATTGCTTCGTTTTTTATTCTAAATTCTTCTCCAATTTTAATAATAATTTCTTTATTTTGATCTGTGTAAACCACTCCTCTTTGGCCTTTGGTTAAGTATTGCATAATATTATTTTGAGAGAATGATTTAAAATGGTTTTTATTGGTACTTAAACTTGGATTTTTACTATAGGTATTAATGATTAAATTTAAATATTAGATTGTTAATAATAAGAATAAAATGATGTTTTGCAGTAAGTGTGGATCAATATTATTTCCAGATAAAGATAATCCGAAGAAGATTAAATGTAGTAATTGTGGTTATTCAAGTAGAGATAAAAAAAGTATTGTTATAAAAGAGAAAACTAAAGATAGTAAGAAAATAGAGTTAGTTGATAAAACTATTGAGACTTTACCTAAAACTGAGGCAGAATGTCCAAAATGTGGAAATAAACAGGCTTTTTATTGGCTAAATCAAACAAGATCTGGAGATGAGGCTGAAACGCAATTTTTTATGTGTGTAAAGTGTAAACATCGATGGAGAAGCTATGATTAATGAGTATAATTTGCCTTATAAAGATAAGTATATTAAAGACTTGAAGAAAGAAGATGTGAAAGTGGCTATTTCTGGGATAATAATACATAAAGAAGAAGATAAATTAGTAATTGATGATGGAAGTGGGAATATTTTAGTTACTTTAAGTGCTAATGTTGGGGTTAATAGTTTTGTAAAATTGTATGGAAATTTATTGCCTTACGAGGAAAAGTTTGAGATACATGGTCATTTTGTTAAGAATTTGGATAATGTAGACAAGCAATTGTATAAGAAAGCTATGGATGTTATTATAAATAGTGTATAGAACTTGTATTTTTTAGCATAATGAACTTAATAAATAAATCTTAATTAAAAAAAGAGAAGATGAAATTAATTTTAGATGAACCAAAATATTTGAAGAATCCTATAGCTATAATATCAGAATTAGTAAATGAGGTTGTTCTTAAATTTGATAAAGATAAAATGGAATTAATTGCTATGGATCCTGCTAATGTTGCTTTGATTAATTTTAAATTATTAAGCAGTGCTTTTACTGAGTATTCTTTGGAAGAGGATGTTGAAGTTGGAGTTAATCTAGATAATTTAAAACAAATTCTTAGAAGAGCTAAACCAAGTGATAAATTGTCTTTAGAACTAAAAAATAATAAATTAAAGATGGATTTAGAGGGAGAGAACAAAAGAACTTTTAATTTAAGTTTAATTGATATTGAGAACCAAAAACAAAGAATTCCTGATTTAAAGTTTACTGGATCTATAGATATTGGTACAAGTTTATTTGATGAGGCTATTGAAGATATGGGTGTTGTTGCGGATTCTGTTACTTTAGTTGCAGATAAAGAACAATTTAGTGTGCAAGCAGATGGAACTTTAAGTAATGCAGTTGTGCAAATAGATTCTGGAAATGAGAATGTTAATTTGAAAGTGGAGAATGTTATAAAATCTAAATATTCTTTAGAGTATTTGCGTAAGATAATTAAAGGGAGTAGTTTGAGTGATAGTGTTTCTTTAAATTTTGGTAATGATTATCCTTTACGGATTGATTATAAGATTTTGGATAAGTTAAATTTGAGTGTTATTTTAGCTCCGAGAGTTGCTAATGATTAGATTTTGAATTTATAACTTAAGATTTTATATATTAATTTAGCTGCTAAGAAATCTGGAGATTTATTTTTACCAGGTAAAAGCTCTACAATATCAAAACCAACAATATTTTTTTCTTGAGAAACTTTTTTTAATAATTCTAAAATTGGATACCAAGTTAACCCTCCTGGCTCTGGAGTTCCTGTTGAAATTAAAGAAGGATCAAAAACATCTAAATCTATAGTTATGTAAACATTTTTTGTTAATTGTTTTATAACGTTATCAATCCAGTCTGTATTATTATGAATATCTTTTGCGTAGAATATTTTATTTTCATCAATAGATTCTTTTTCTGAAATGTCTAAACTTCTTATTCCAACTTGGACTATTGGACAGTTTTCTTTTGCTCTTGCCATAACACAAGCATGGTTATATTTTGAGTTGTTGTAAGAATATTTTAAATCTGCATGAGCATCTAGTTGTAATATTGTTAAATCTTTATAATTTTTAGAATGAGCGTAAATTGAGCCTATGGAAACTGAATGTTCTCCACCTATAGCTATTGTGAATTTATTTTTTTTGATGCATTTTGTTATAGTAGATTCAACTTCTTGAACCATTGATTCTGGTGAATCTTCATCTACTTTTATAGAAGGGGCTGTATGTATTCCTTGTTCATAAACTTCAGAATCTGTTTCAATATCATAAAGTTCTAAGTTTTTTGAAGCTTCTATGATAGCTTTAGGTGCTTTTGAAGAACCTTTTTGCCATGTTGAAGTTTTATCATAAGGAACTGGAACTATTACAACCTTAGACTTTTCTTCATTTGAATATTTTTCTGGTAAGGATAAAAAGTTATTTGACATAAAGAAAATAAGAAAAATAAGATTTAAAACACTATTGAATTATAAAAATATGTTAAACAAATATCCTATTAATAATATTTGAGGTACTGTAATAATTGGTAAGTATATTGCTGTTCTTTTTCCTATGTTAGACCATATTAAACCTATTTCAGTATAATCTGTTGCTACTCCAGCCATTAAAAAAACAAATGGGTTTCCTAAAACTCCAACTTTATTGAATATTTCAAATGCTATTGGTGAAGAACCTTCGGAACAAACTTCTATAATTGTTGCAAAAGCTAATGTTAATAGTAAACCTAAGAAAGTTGGTCCAAAGTATTGTACAAAAATATGAGAAGGAACGTAAGCTCCAATGATTGCAGCTATTAAAAACCCAATTAATATCCACCATAGAACCATGTTAGCTAGACTAATAGAACCATGAAAAGTTCCTTTTACACTTTCATTAAAATTAAAATTTTTTATTTTTTCCCATTGATAATCACCAGATAAGATAATTTTTTTAGATTTCTCAATTAAGTTGTATTTTTCTAATAATAAATAGATAAAACCAGTAACTACTGCAATAAACATGGCTGCTAAGATAAAATATAATGCTTTTATACCAAAGAAACCAAATAATAAAATTGTTATAGGAAGATTTGCCCATGGTGAAGCTAATAAGAAGGTAATTACTGCAGGAATGCTTGCACCTTTTTTATATAATTGCATTGAAATTGCAAGAATACCATGAGAACATGCAGACATAAGAAAACCACCAATAACTGCGTAGAAAATAGATTTTTTATTTTTTTGTCCTAGATATTTAAAGATAAATTCTTCTGGAACAAAATAATCTATTAATCCTCCAATAAAAAAACCAATCAATATAGCCCACCAAATTAATTTTAGAAAAGAAATTAAACTTTCATTTAAACTTTCAAAAATTGGAAGAAATGAAATTAAGAAAACTAGAATAAAGATTGTTCCAGTTATTTTTAGATTTTTACTTATTTTTATTTTTGAGTTGTCTTTAGGATTACAATGATTGCAAGATTTATTGTGTTGCATTATAATTTGACATTTTCCATTTCATCTAATGAAGGAATAATATGATCGGTAGTTGGGTCTTTAACGACTGAAGCAATTTTTTTAGCTGCATTGTGAAATAATTCTTGATCTAATTTTTTAATATTTTCATCTAAGATTTTTCTCATTACAAATGGAAATGCTACAACATTATTAATTTGGTTAGGAAAATCGCTTCTTCCTGTTGCAATTATTTTTGCTCCTGCATCTTTTGCGTCTTGAGGCATTATCTCTGGATCAGGATTAGAAAGGGCAAATATTATTGGGTCTTGTTTCATTGTTTTAACTAGATCTTTTGTTAAGATACTTTTTTGACCTGAGAAACCTATGAAGACATCTGCATCTTTAATTGCATCTTCTAAATCTCCTTCTTCTGAATTTAAATTTGTTATTTGAGCAATATTTTTCTTATGTTCATCTAGATTTTCTCTATTTTTATTAATAATTCCTTTACTATCTAAAACTATAACATTTTTTGCTCCAACATGATCAAGTATTTTTACAACGCCGTAACCTGCGGCACCCGCACCTAAAAGAACTATTTTAGAATCTTTTATATCTTTGTTAGTAACTTTTAGTGCATTTATTAGCGCGGAAAGTGTAACTATAGCAGAGCCATGTTGATCATCATGGAATATTGGAATGTCTAAATTTTTAGTTAATGTGTCTACGACTGTAAAACAGATCGGAGATGCTATATCTTCTATGTTAATTCCACCAAAAGTTGGAGCTATGTTTTCAACAAAGTTTATTATTCCAGCTGCGTCTTGATCTTTTATACAGAGAGGAACTGCGTTTACATCTCCATATTGTTTGAAAAATACTGCTTTACCTTCCATTACAGGAAGTGCTGCTTCTGGACCTAGATTTCCAAGACCTAGAATTGCTGAACCATCTGAAACAATAGCAATCGTGTTACTTTTAATTGTGTAGTCATATGCTTTTTTTACGTCTTTGCCGATGATTCTAGAAATTTCAGCTACTCCAGGAGTGTAAAGTAAACTGATATTATCTTTGTTTGTATTTTCTTTTGGTGTGACTTCTACTTTACCTTGTAATTTTTTATGTATTTTTATAGATTCCTTGTTTATGTCCATTTTATATTTCTGCGTTTAGTATTTTGTTTAATGTTTTTTTATCCATTAAATTCTTTTCTATGATTAACTCTCTAATTGATTTATCTTTTTTGTATGCTTCTTTTGCTATTTGAGCTGCTTTTTCATAACCAATATGTGGGGTTAATGCTGTAACTATTATAGGGTTTTTTTCTAAGTAGTAATTGGTTTTTTTCTTATTAGCGGTTATTCCTTTAACACATTTTTCTGTGAATATTTTAATGCTATTGTTTAATATTTCAATTGAATGTAATAAATTATAAGCTGCTAGAGGTACCATAACGTTTAGTTCTAATTGTCCTGCTTGTGCACATAGGTTTATTGTTGTATCATTACCTAAAACTTGGAAAGAAACCATATCTAACATTTCTGCCATTACTGGGTTAACTTTAGCGGGCATTATAGATGAACCTGGTTGGACACTTGGGAGAGATATTTCAGCTAAACCAGAAGAAGGTCCCGAGTTTAATAAACGTAAATCATTGGCTATTTTTATTAAGTTTAATGCTAGATTTTTTAATGAAGAACCTGTATTTGTTATAGGATTTATATTTTGAGTTGCTTCAATTAAGTTTTCTGCTTTTTTGAATTTTTCTTTTGTTATTTTATTTATTTCTTTTACTATATTTTTTTGATAAAATTGTGTTGTGTTAATTCCAGTTCCTATTGCAGTTCCACCAATGTTTAGATTTAATAGTTCTTTAGAAGTTTCTTTAATTTTAACTTTATTTTGTTTAATTGTGTCTTTGTATCCTGAAAATTCTTGACCTAGAGTTATAGGAACAGCATCCATTAAGTGTGTCCTTCCTGATTTTTTAATTTTGCTAAAGGCTTTTAGTTTTTTATTTAATTCTTTTTCTAGATGTTCTAATGTAGGTAGTAAATTATTTTTTATTTCTGTATATGCTGAAATATAAATTGCTGAATGGAAAACATCATTTGTTGATTGTGCTAAGTTTACATGATCATTTGGATGAAGATAGTTATATGAACCTTTTTTCTTTTTTAGAATTTGTAATGCTCTGTTTGCTATAACTTCGTTAATGTTCATATTTTCAGAAGTTCCTGCTCCTGCTTGGAAAACATCTATTGGGAATTGTGAATCAAATTTACCTTTTAGTATTTCATTACATGCTTTTACTATAGCGTTTGCTTTTTTTGGTTCTAATCTTTTATTTTTTTTATTTGTAATGGCTGCTGCTTTTTTTATTATTGTAATTGCGTAAACTAATTCTTTTTGTAAATGTAAATTACTAATTGGGAAGTTTTCTAATGCTCTTTTAGTTTGAACTCCATAGTAAGCAGATGATGGTATCTTTTTAGAACCCAAGTAATCTTTTTCTGTACGAGAACCTCTTTTCATTAGTATTTTTAGTTTGAAGAATTATATAAATGTTTTTAGAGAGTTTATTTGTAATATTTGAGAATTTATTAATACAAGAGTGTTGAAATGAAACATAAAGAATTTAAATAAGTGTTTTTGGAAATAATTGATTATATAAAATAAGAAGAGGAGAAATTATTCTCCTTGAAATTCCTGAATTAAAGCTTTATATTGTGTCTTTTAATCCATGCTTCGTTTTTTTCCTTTTCAATATAACCTGAATCAAACTCCTTAAGTTTATACTCTTCAGATAACAATTTTCCGAAAATCTCTCTTACGTTTGAATGAACTATTCCATAGCCTGTTGATTCTCCCGCGATTATTGACGTATCATCATATTCACTATATGTTATTTTTCCTCCGCCAACACATCTTCCACCTGGATTTTTATCCACGATTTCTGCATGTAATAGGTTACTTTCCCTTGCGAATGGTCCACTGCCTTCTGTTGGAAGTATTTCAGAGTTAAGGACTAACTCAAGATCATTCTCTTCTTCACGTGCCATAACTACGAATTTGTGACTATCCATACCTTCTTTTGTTGGTAATTCTCCAACAATGTTTCCTATTTTATATTTTATGTTTGTCATTTTTGTTCCTCCTTGAACGTTTGTCTTTACTTTATAGTAATAAGCTTAAAAGGAGTATTTAAATACTTGCTACCTCTTATTGGTGTAGCTATATTAAAATGAAAGATATAATTGAAAAATTACAAAATACCGGACTTACACAAGTTCAATCAAAGGTATATTTATTTCTATTACAACATAAAGAAGCAAAAGCAGGAGTTATATGTTCTAAAGAGAAGATCCCTCGTTCACATATATATGATATCCTAGGAAAATTACTTGATAGTGGACTCATTAGTTTTAAAATAACTAATAATGTGAAGGTGTATAGATCTGTTAATCCTGAAAATTTGTTTACAATTATAAGAGAAAAAGAAAAACAATTAGAAAAAGAAAGAGAGGATTTAAAAGAATTTGTAGATAAATTAAAGACTATTGAAATCAAAGAGAGTAAAGAAAATGATTTTAAATATTTTGAAGGATTGAGAGGAGTTAAATCTATGTTTAATGAGTTTACAGAAAGTTGGAATATTAATTCTAATGTTTACATATCTTCTGCACCTATTGCTTATAGTAAATGGAATGCATTTCTATTAGAATATTTCCATGGGCCTAGAATTAAAAAAAAGGTTCATCAACGATTAATCGTTCCAAAAAATGTTAAAGAACATGGAAAAGAAAGAGAGAAATTAAAATATATTGAAATTAAATATACGAATGATCAAGTGGAAATGGAATTTGGAGTTGCAGGTGATTATGTTTATTTTCTTAGTCAAGGTGAGAAGCCCTATGCATTATTGATAAAGGATGAAAATTTTGCGAGAACTCAAATCAAGATTTTTAATGTTTTGTGGGAAAACTCGAGCAATTAGAAAACATAAATTTATTAAATCAATAATGATTATTGTTTTAAAATGTCTATTGAAAAAATTAAAGAAGATTTCAAGAGTGAAATTATAAAAAATGTAGATAGAAAATATCTTGAAAGTATAGACATAGATAAATTTGTTGAAGAACATTATATCTTTATCTCAAAATTATGGAATGATAATATTAAAGATAAATCAGCATGGTTGTATCATGGTACAAGTATATTATTATTACCTTTTATAAAAAAATATGGTTTAGACACATCAAGATTACCAAAAGGTATGAAAAGAGCAATAGAAAATATATCTAAGATATTAGCAAAAGGAGGATCTTCTACTGAAGGTTGGCATCAAGATATAACTGCAGATATGAGTTCAAAACCACTGTATTTTGCAACAACTGAAAATGTTAAAAAAGTGGGTTCTGCAGTTGATTTACCTTCATTCATATATGAATTATTGGATGAAGAATATATGCAAGCTACATGGGATATAGAACATTTAAGAGAAAAAGAAAATTTCTTGACAGAGGAAGAAAAAGATTTTTTAAAAGTTGCATTTAGGTTTGGGAAAATTTTAAGAAAAAAGAATAGAGCTATACTGTTGCAAGTAAAACTTGATTCATCGTTCTTAGAATATCTTGATTTACCTGATTACATTAATAGTTTTGAGAATTTTTATTATAATTATTTAAAACAATTCTTAAATAGAGTATATCTTAAACTTGGTAGCTCTTATGGCGGAGTGGATAATTTTAAACAAGATATAGAAAATTTTTGTAGAAATGTCTATGTGCCTATAACATTTATATTACAAAGTCATGTAGAACAACCTGCTGAGATAATGATCAAAAAACCAATAATTCCAAATTTTATTTATATAGACGTTAAACATTTTATATCATATAAATTGGTACCTTTGTTAGAATGGAATGAAAATATGACTCCTAAATTAATATAATAATGATTAAATCAAGAAACATAAATTTATTAATATTCAATTTTTTATTATATAGGAGAGGTGATTTGAATAAATATTGAAAAATCTGATGTTCTAATAATTGGTTCAGGTGGAGCTGGTTTGAGAGTTGCTATTGAGTTACATGACAATAAAGCAGATGTTTTAGTTGTTGGTAAATGCGAGAAGAGAGATGCACATACTATTTTAGCTACTGGAGGTATAAATGCTGCTTTAGGTAACTTAGATAAAAAAGATTCTTGGCAAGTACATGCTGCTGATACAATACGAGAAGGTGGCTATATTAACGATGCAAAGGCTGTCAAAGTTTTATGTAAAAACGCGACTGACGCTGTTAAAGAATTAGCAAAGTGGAAAGTTAAATTTCATAAAGAAACTAACGGTAAGATTACACAAAGATTTTTTGGAGCTGCTACTTATAGAAGAGCTTGTTTTGTTGGAGATTATACTGGGAAGGCAATATTAGATTCATTAGTTGATCAAACTTTGAAAAGAGAAGTAAGATTTAAAAATGAAATTTATATTGTTTCTTTGTTATATGCTAAGGGAAGAGTTAATGGTGCAATTGGATTAGATATTCGAAATGGTGAGTTTATTATTTTCCATAGTAAAATTGTAGTTTTATGTACTGGTGGACATTCTAGAATGTATAAAAGAAGTTCTTCAAGATTTTGGGAAAATAATGGAGATGGAATTTTTTTAGGCTATGAGTTAGGTGCTAAATTTATGGATATGGAGATGTTTCAGTTTCATCCAACTGGTATGGTTTATCCTCAAGAAGCAGAAGGTTTGCTTGTTACTGAAGCTGTAAGAGGAGAAGGTGGAATATTAACAAATAAAAGAGGACAAAGATTTATGGAAAAATACGCTCCTGAAAAAATGGAGTTAAGTGCTAGGGATGTTGTGGCTAGAGCTGTTTATAATGAAATTAAAGAAGGAAGAGGAACTAAAAAGAAAGGTGTTTATTTAGATATTAGTTACAAACCTAAAAAATATATTTTATCAAGAATTCCTAGAATGTATAAACAGTTTAAGGATTATGTTAATGTTGATATTTCTAAAGATAAGATGGAAGTAGCTCCAACGGCACATTACTCTATGGGTGGAATTTATGTTGATCATGAGACTGGGAAAACTAGTATAAAGAACTTATTTGCAATTGGGGAAGTTACAGCTGGAGTTCATGGCGCAAATAGATTAGGTGGAAATAGTCTGGCCGAGATTATTATTTTTGGAAAATTAACAGGGAAAAACATTTTAAAAGAATTAAAATCAATAAGATTTACAAAGATAGATGAAAGTTTAGTTAATGATAAAGTTTTGGAGATAATGCATAAATTAGGAAATGAAAGAGGTAAAGATCCGATTAAGATTAAGAAGGATATTCAAAATTTAATGTGGAGAAATGTTGGTGTTGTAAGAAAAGCTAGAGATATGAAAAAAGCTTTGAAGAAATTACATAAATATAAAAAACTTAAATTTAAAGTTGATAATTCTTTAATAATGAATGAAAATTTAATAGCTGCTTTAGATATTAGAAATATGTTACCAACTTGTGAGATGATTATTAGAAGTGCATTGTTTAGAGAAGAAAGTAGAGGTGCTCATTATAGAGTTGATTTTCCTGAAACTTTAGACAAATGGAAAATGAATATTATATGTAATGTTGAGGAGGATGGAATAAGAATAAGTACAAAACCTTTAAAGAAAATTCCTTATGATGTTAATAAATTCTTAAAAAAGAAAAGTGATGTTAGTAATTTATTATTGGAATAAATGAACAATACATTTATTAATCTTTACTATAAAAATTATAATATAATTAAAGGTAAAGTATATAAATAACATTTTACTTTTAAAAAATCTGGAGGGGTTTTAATGGAAGAGAATGATAAAGAAGTTTCAAAAGAAGAAGTTTCAACTAGTAAAGAAGTTATAAATAATAAAAAAGAAGAAACTGTAACGTTTAAGAAAAGTACAATGTGGATGTTTGTGAGTTTTATATTCATGGCTTTATTTTTAATAAGTATTTTAACTGGAGGATTTCAAGGTTCTAATTCTGGAAATGGAGGATCTGGAGCTATTGTAGGTAATGGAGGAAATAATGTTCCGTCTGGAGGAGAATTAATATTAAGTGCAAGCGCAGCAGGTGAAACTGTATTGGGTGATGAAGATGCTGAAATTGCTATTATAGAGTTTTCAGATTTTGAATGTCCATTTTGTGGAAGAGCTTATGCTAATGCTTTACCGCAGTTAAAAGAAGAATATATCAATTCTGGAAAAGTTAAATTTGTTTACAAACACTTTCCATTAGATTTTCATCCTTTAGCTATGCCTGCAGCATTGGCATCTGAGTGTGCAAATGAACAAGGTAAATTTTGGGATTATCATGACATAATATTTGAAAATCAAGGTTCTTTGAGTGAAGGTAACTTAAGACAATGGGCTTCTGATGTAGGTTTGGATGTTGGACAATTTACTGATTGTTACGACTCTCAGAAATATCTTGATGAAGTAAATCAAGATTTCCAAGATGGGAATAATGCTGGAGTAAGTGGTACGCCTGGATTTATAATTGGTAAGTTAGATGGTGATACTATATCTTATGATGCAAATGTTTGTGATCCTCAAGGTACTGTTTGTGGGGATTTGAATAATGCTTTAGGATTTAAAGTAAGTGGAGCATTACCATTTTCAACATTTAAACAAATCTTAGATACTTTAATAGAAAGTTAATTTCTATTAATTTTTTGTTTTTTAAAATGGGGAATTTAATAAAGAATAGTCTTTTGGTTTTGAAGAATAAAAATTATTTTTTTTTATTTTTTTTCCTTCTTATAATTTTTTTATTTTTTTTAGGTATATTAATGCAAATAATATTTCTGTTTCCTAAGTTTGTATTTAATTTTAATAATTTTATTAGTTTTTTAGATGTGATCTATATAATATATGTTCCTTTGATTTCAAGTGTAATAATTACAATGATAATTTATCGTAAAGTAAAACTAAAGACTCCAATAATTCAGAAAAATTCTTCTGGAGGTTTTTTTGGAACTTTTATTGGATTGTTTTTGGGAACATGTACTTGCTCAGCTTTATTAATTCCAATAATAACTTTACTTGGAGGGTTAGGTGTAAGTGTATTTTCTTTTGTTACAACATATATTAATGAAATAAGGATTAGTGTTATGATTTTATTGGGATTGTCTTATTACTTTACAGCAAAAGATTTATTTGTTGGGTGTAAGGTAGATTTAAATAATAAATAATTTATATTAATTTATGGATTTTTATAAAAAAGATGTTGATAATGTTTTCAGAGAATTAAAAACTTCTAAAGATGGTTTAAGTGAAGAGGAATCAAAATTAAGATTGCAAAAATATGGTTTAAATGAATTAAAAGAGGGTAAAAGAATTTCCCCTTTTAAAATTTTTATTAATCAGTTTAAGAGTTTTGTTGTGTATATTTTAATTGGAGCTTTAGTAATTTCTCTATTTTTTAAAGAATTTATAGATTCAATAGTTATTGGAGCAATTTTGTTGTTGAATGGAGTATTAGGTTTTATTCAAGAATATAAGGCAGAGAAAAGTATTCAGGCTTTGAAAAAATTAAGTAGTTTACATATTGAAGTTGTTAGGGAAAGTAAGATTAAAAGAATTGATTCTAAAGATTTAGTTCCTGGAGATGTGATTGTTTTAGAGACTGGTAAGAAGATTCCTTGTGATGCTAGAATAATTGAAAATAATAGTTTACAAACACAAGAAGCTTCATTAACTGGGGAAAGTATTCCTATTTCTAAAAATGTTAAATCAATAAAAGAAAATTGTGAAATAGCTGATCAAGATAATATGATTTTTTCTGGAACTACTGTTGTTAATGGCAGAGGTAGAGCTGTAGTTACTGGAACTGGAATGAAAACAGAAATAGGTAAAATTGCTACTTTAATTGAGGGAACAGAACAAACTTTAACTCCGTTGCAAATTAAATTAAATAGATTAGGGAAAACTTTAGGTTATATTGTAATTGTTGTTGCTTTAATTGTTTTTGTTGGTGGTACGTTAAAAGGCGGAAGTTTTTTAGAAATGTTATTAGTTGGAGTTAGTTTAGCTGTTGCTGCTGTTCCTGAAGGATTGCCTGCTGTTGTTACTATTTCTTTAGCTGTTGGTGTTAAAAAAATGGTTAAGAAAAATGCGTTAATTAGAAAGTTACCTTCTGTTGAGACTTTAGGTTCAATAACTGTTATCGGATCGGATAAAACAGGGACTTTAACTAAAAATGAAATGGCTGTACAAAGAATTTATGTTAATGGAAAAGTGATTGATGTTACTGGATCTGGTTATGATAAAGAAGGTAAGTTTTTGTATAAAGATCAAGAAGTTAATGATAAAGAATTAGAATTTTTATTAGAGATTGGAGTTTTATGTAATAATGCTTTGTTTCAAGATGATCATGAATTAATTGGAGATCCTACAGAAGGTTCTTTGTTAGTAAGTGCTGGAAAATTTGGAATTGATAAAAAGAATTTAGAGAAGAAAAGAAAAAGATTGAAAGAAGAATTTTTCACTTCTGAAAGAAAAATGATGTCGACTTTACATAAATGGCAGAATAAAAATATGATTATGTCTAAAGGTGCTCCTGAAAAAATTTTGAGTGTTTGTGATAGAATTTATGAAAATGGTAAAGTGAGAAAGCTTTCTGAGAAAGATAAAAATAAAATTTTGAAAGTTAATGAGAATTTAGCATTAAATGCTTTAAGGGTTTTAGGATTTGCTTATAAGGAAAGTGATAAACTAGAAGAAAATAAATTAATTTTTGTTGGATTACAAGGTATGATAGATCCTGAAAGAGAGGAAGCTAAAGTTGCAATTAGAAAATGTAAAGAAGCTGGAATTAGAGTTATTATGATTACTGGAGATCATGCTGTAACTGCGAAAGCAATTGGTTCTAGGTTAGGTATAAAGGGTAAAGTTTTAACTGGACAGGAAATTGATAAGCTAGAACATTTGAAAGATGTAATAAACAAATATAATATTTATGCAAGAGTTAATCCTGAGCATAAGATTAAAATTGTTGATGCTTTACAAAATAATGGAGAGATTGTTGCAATGACTGGAGATGGGGTTAATGATGCTCCTGCATTGAAAAAAGCTGATATAGGTGTTTCTATGGGTGTTAGTGGAACTGATGTTGCTAAAGAGAGCTCTGATATGATTTTATTGGATGATAATTTTGCTACTATTGTAAGTGCTATAGAAGAAGGAAGAAGTATTTATGATAATGTAAAGAAGTTTGTTAATTATTTATTATCAAGTAATATGGGTGAGGTTTTAATTTTATTTATTGCTTTAATAATTGGATTTACGTTTGGGGGAAATATTGCTATACCATTAATTGCTATACATTTATTGTGGGTTAATTTAATTACAGATGGTTTTCCTGCTTTAGCTTTAGGATTAGATAGTGCTGATGAAGGTGTTATGAAAAAAGCACCTAGGAAGCCTAAGGAAAGAATTGTTTCTAGAAATATGTGGTATAATATTTTGTTAATTGGAATTTTAATGACTGGATTAAGTTTATTTTTATTTAATAAATATTTACAAATAGATTTAGTAAAAGCTCAGACAATGGTTTTTACAACTTTAGTTGTTTTGGAGATGGTTAGAATTTATATGGTTGAAAGTATTTACAAGAAAAATGTATTTACAAATAAATTTTTATTATTAGCTGTTGGTTTTTCCTTATTATTACAAGTGATTGTGTTGTATACAGGATTGGGAAAATATTTGAAAGTTATACCTTTAGAATTAGTTGATTGGGGATTAATTTTAATAGGTGTAGTAATTGTATTTGCTTTAAGTAGAATTGGTTACCATATTATAAAAAATGTAACGCAAGAGTTTGATTAAGGATTAATTTTAAATACTAATTGTTGTTTTCATTATAAACATGGAAAACAAATGTGAAGAGTGTAATAAAGATTTTAATTCTATTGAAGCATTAGAACAACATAATAGATCAAAACATAAAGTTGTAGAAGAACCTAAGAAAGAATCAAAAATTAAAAGAAAACATATTGTTTATCTTGTTTTAATTGCTATAATTATTGTAACTTTAGTTATTGGTTATACTAGATCTGCTGGTCCTGGTAAGTACGATGATTTTGCTCAATGTTTAACTGATAGTGATGCTATTTTCTATGGTGCATTTTGGTGTCCAAATTGTGTTACTCAAAAAGGTTTATTTGGTAAATCTATAGATAATGTTAATTATGTTGAATGTTCTAATCAAGATAGAAGTCAAACTCAAATTTGTATTGAGAAAGGTATTCAAAGTTATCCTACGTGGATTATTAATGGAAGTGAACATATTGGAGTATTGCAATTACAAACTTTGAGTGAATTAACAAAATGTCCTATTAATAGTAATTAAATGAATAAGTTTATAAGAAAAGAATTACTTTTGGATTAAATGGAACATATAGTAAAAAGAGGTGGGCAAAAGGAAAAGTTTGATGTTAAGAAAGTTTACGCGAGTTGTTATTATGCTTGTTTAACTACACATATGGAAAAAAAAGATGCTGAAAAGATATGCGATAAGGTGAGTAAAGAAGTTAATAAATGGATTAAGAATAAGAAGGAAATTACATCAGAAAATATTTTTAAAGAAGTTATAAAGATTTTAAAGAAACATAGTAAAGATTCTGCATTTATGTATAAGACACATAGGGATGTAAATTGATTTAATGTTAAACGATAGGTTTATAATTAAGTTATGATTAAATTATTAAAACAAATTAATATTCATGAGGTGAGTAAAAAATGGCAAAAGCAAAACCTAAAGCAAAACCAAAGGCAAAGAAAAAACCTGTTAAAAAAACTGGTAATGTTTGTAAATATTGCTAATTAAGCAATAGCTTTAAATATTCATTTTATTTTTCTATTCTATTATGTTTGATAGTAAAAAGAGAGGACAGGTTACTATATTTATTATTCTTGGAATTATAATAGTTGCAATAATTGGAGTTGCTTATTTTTTGATTAATCAAAGTGCTAAAGATATTAGACAAGATGCTAAATATGATGATAGTAAATTACAGCCTTTAAAAGATTATGTTGAATCTTGTATTAAGTTTCACGGTACAGAGGTTATTAATTTACTTGGAAGACAAGGGGGAAGTGTAGACCCTGGATTGTATCAATATTATTTTGATAGTAAAGTTTCTTATTTATGTCATACTGATTCTTTCACAGCTTGTTTTAACAGAAAACCTAATTTAATTGGTCATATGGAAAATGAAATTAAAAGTTACTTAGAAAATAACTTAAGATTTTGTATTGATTTTCAACAAGTAAAAGAATTTGGTTATAATATTGATGCTTCTGATGAATTAACAGTTAGTGTTAGTATTGGAGATGCTAATACTATTGTGAATTTAGATTATCCAATTACGATTAAAAAAGAAAATACTATTATTAAGGAAAATAGATTTAGTGAAACATTTAATGTTCCTTTAGGAAGGTTAGCTGAAGTTGCATTAGATGGAGTTGAGGAAGAAATTAATGTTGGAGATTTTTTTACAATGCCTTACATGTTAAGAAATAGAGGTGAGGTAGAGATAGAAAGACAAGCTGTGAGGGGTAGTAAAGTGTATATCTTAAATTTAAGAGATAATCCTTATTCATTCCAATATGCTACAAGGAGTTTTGTTGAAGAATGAAAAGAAGTGAAAATATTTTAAAGGTAATTGCAATTTTTTTAATTAGTGTAGTTATTTCTAGTGTGTTTAGTATTCATTTGTTAAGCCCTGTAAGTGCTTCTAATGAACTTCAAGAATATGAATATAGTGAAGATTTTGTAGGATATCAAGGGACTAGTGAAAATACTGGTTTAAATGTTTGTTGTCAAAGAACTAAACAAGAAAGTGAATATAAAGGAGAAAGTTGTGTTTATACTAGTTCTAATAATTGTGATTTAACAGCTGGACAACCAAGTGGAACAACTTGTGAACAAACTGAAGATTGTAAACCTGGTGTTTGTATTGTTGATGGAGTATGTAATTCAAATACATTAAAAGGCGTATGTTTAGATCAAGGTGGACAGTTTAATGTAGGTACAAAAGAAACTATTCAAGTTTGCCAAAAAGGGTGTTGTGCTTTACCAACAGGAAGCGCTTTTATAACACAAGCAAAATGTGCAAGTGCTATAAAAGATTATGGAAGCTTAAGGCTAAGTACTGTTTTTGATGCTTCTGTACCTACTGAAAATGCTTGTTTATCTGAATCAAGAAGTTTAAATACAGGATGTTGTGTTTTACCAAATGAATGTTCTTTTGCTACAGCAGCAGAATGCTCTAGTAAAAATGGTGAGTTTAAACCTAATGGTTTATGTAGTTTTTCTGAATATGGGTGTCAAGTAACTGAAAAACACCATACTGGTTGTTTTAAAGAAAAAGTTTATTGGTTCGATTCAGATAACAATCCTGAAAATATTTATGGTACAAATTATAGGACAGATGGTAAGAGAGTTTCTCCAAGTGATAGTTGTAATGCTAATTCAAATAATGTTGAAAGTTTGACTTGTGGAAATTGTGACTTTAGCAAAGGAAGTATTTGTACAGGAATTCCAGATGGTGTTCCTGTTTCAGATGATAAATTAAAATTTTGGTGTGGAGATTTAAGTTGTAAAGATCTTGAAACTAGTGATACTAATTTATTTTGGGAAGATGATTTAAGTGGAAGAGATTTTAGAGCTAATGGGGAAGAATGGTGTGAATATGAAGGTGTAACTGGAAAAGGAAATGATTTAGTTGGTTCTGAGCATTATAAAAGAAGTTGTTTCAATGGTAAAGTTAAGGTTGAAACTTGTCAAGAAAATAGAAATGAAATATGTGCACAGGGAGTTATCCCTAAAAGTGTAAGTGGATTGAGTTTTGATTATAGTTCTGCTAAGTGTCAACCTAATAATGCAGATGAGTGTTTGAGCCTTAATGTTCAAGATGATGGAACTTGCAGTTTGAGTGGCGAGGAATTAGAAGAAGCAAGAAATGCTGGTGCTGAATGTGGTGATTTAAAAGATGATGAAAGATT
>CEPZ01081486.1_pt1 | contig 39726 bp, 46 predicted proteins | sample 530461 | NCBI WGS metagenome assembly CEPZ01 (sample SAMEA2620106, study PRJEB7988) | marine metagenome | isolation source: saline water (ENVO:00002010), including
AATCAGCACCATACAAATCAGCACCACTTAAATTAACAAAAGCTTTAATTTCATATCCATTAACTTTCATACTCACTCCTAGTCAATAACTAAATCTAAAGTCATGTTACGTCCGTTAGTTCTATCAATTTTATATTCATCATATTCATAACCTGAGTTTACCAGTAAGTCACGATGTTTAATAATATCCTTTCTCCTCAGTGTTACTTTGGTTCCCATAGTTGTTCTTAAGGAATTGACAATGTTCCCTTGTTTGTCTACAGCATTGTCTGAACATTTAAGGAAATTACCTCGTTTCGGTCTGTTTTCCCACGTAAGAGGGTTAGTACTGTATAGGTCTCCTTTTTTGTCTAGGTAGTAATGCTGTAGATTCCTCATACCACTAGGTGTCTGTACCCAACCCAGTGACATAAGTTCTAACTTACCTTTGTTCTTGATGTAGTTCAGTACTATTAGAATACCTACGATTAAAGTTGCTAAGATAATTGGAAAGATGTAAATTTTCATAGTTGTTTCTCCTTGTTTATTTATTTATTATTTTTAATATAGTCAACTAGGTATACCCTAGGTGCATATTTAACTTTATAGGCTTCTCTTATGTCATTACTAGCTACCCCAATACTTAAGGCAGTCGCTACTAGTAGGGAACAAAAAGTATATAAACACATGACTCTTATTACGTTTTCTTTGTGGTTTATATCATAATAAATAGCTACACCTAATAAGGTAAGTAGTGTTGCTAGTACTACAAACATAAAAAGGAAGTCAGTAAACCCTGTTGTTAGGTGTTCCCAGAATTTAAAGTTGAGCAGTTCTGTAACATATATTGGTAGCTCTTTACTAACAAATGCCTCCGCATTGTTCAAATATCCAAGACTTTTCTCAAGTAACTCATTAATAATTTTATCCTGCATTATGCCTCCACAAATGTAAAAGTAATATCTAAGCTCGGTATCCTAGTTCTATCACCTGTCTTAAGTGTATTATCTATGTTAAGTACACCAATAAACTGTTCATTCCCATTCTTAGAAAGATAACCCTTACCGTTCTCTGCATATAGGAAACAGTCTTGGTCGAATAATACCCTAAGAGCTTCCATCTGTGCTAGGTCTGGATTAGGAATAAGAACTGAGGATTCAGAGTTATTTTTGAAGACACCTTCAGTTGTTAAGAATTTAATATTCTTGTTCCTCAAAATAGCTATTAATAAGTTATGTCTGTCAGTGTCCGCGCCAGTACCTTGTTTTACGTAAGCACTTATTACTGCAAATTTGTTAATTAACATTAAATATCTCCTTTGTAAAATCCATATAAAAACAGTAGTAGACCAAAACAGCCTACTAACCAAGCATGTAACTCCGCACTAGGCATTGTTTTCCTCGTATACCTTAGTAAGCACTTTCATTACAGCTTTGCTGTTATCTAGTACTGCGTTGATTTTTGTGATACCTACATTGAACTTCCCTGAGCCGTCCATGTGTTGAATTTGATATAGAGTACGTCCGTGTTTTTGTACCTCTTTCATCATGTTTGGTTCATTTTGAGTATTTAGAATACTCGCTACTTTACGGATAGATACTCGTACATCGTAACCTTTCTTTGTTGGTAGTGTCATTAATAGGATACCATGGTCGTTTTGTACTACGTCAATCTTTACTGGTGTTGGTTTCTTCATTGTCTTACCTTTTGTTGCTGTTTTCTTCACTGTTTTACCTTTTGTTGCTGTTTTCTTCACTGTTTTACCCTTTGTTGATGTTGATTTTTTAGCTTTAGTTATCTTTGCCATAGTTGTTTCTCCTATTCGGTTATAGATGTTATAATGCCTTGCTTTAAGGCACACATTTTAATAAATAGTCCGTAAGATTGTACTTGAGATTCGGTGTAGTTATTTTTATGTCCTATAGTTTGATAAAGTGTTACCCAGAGTTTTATAGAATGGTCTTGACATCCTATTTGTATTCTATCTTTGTAACAAATTGCTAGATGTTGTGCTCCTGTGAAAGATAAGATACCCTTAGCACGTCTCAAATCAGTACGTCTCAAATCAGCACGTCTCAAATCAGCACCTCTCAAATCAGCAGCACTTAAATCAGCACCTTCCAAATCAGCACCACTTAAATTAGCACCTATCAAATTAGCATGTCTCAAATCAGCACCTCTCAAATCAGCACCATACAAATTAGCACCTTCCAAATCAGCACCATACAAATTAGCACCTTCCAAATCAGCACCATACAAATCAGCGCCTATCAAATCAGCATCTGCTTTAATTTCATATCCATTAACTTTCATGTTTCCCTCCAAAAACCCTTTCACCGCCTAATTTAGCTAGCTTATCCTCAGCCTGTTTAAGCGACTCGTTTACACTCATAGGTATACCCATGTATTTGTTCGTCTCGTAAATTTGTCTTGCCATCTCGATAATTCTCTTTTGATAAGGTGTTACTACGTTGCTCATGTGTTTTCTCCTGTTGTTTAATGTGTGTGAAACATTGCCAAAAAGTCATTTTACCTTGGTTCATTGCATATAAATTCATTACTTTACTCATTACGTCCTGCATACGTGCTCCTAAGTGTTTGTTTTTATTTACTATGAATACGCTTGTATTCTTCTATAATATGTTTTGGTAAACCGCCACGGTACCTACGTCTAAATAGACGATTATACTGACGCCTGTCTTTGTTATCTTTCTTTTTACTATTTTTCTTTACTGGTATTCGCTCAATTTGCATAATATCTCCTGTGTTATTTAAGGTACGTGAAATATTCCCTGTACACTAAATAACACCTAGTAACCCCATAGTTACACTAAGTACAAGTTGGCTTGTATTAGGTCACTAGATGATATAATTTAATTATTTCAACTACTTGCCTGTACTTACTTACTTGAGTTCATGTCTATCAGTGGTGTAAATACTAGTTTTCGTTCAGGATATTGTAATTGCATTTACTTACTTAGGTTCATATAACTAGAGGTAATTGGACGCAATTAGTCACCCTGTTTTTTCACTGTGCCTATAGAATACAATATACTCCCCTGTATGAATAACGCAGTTTCAAGTCACGTTAAGACGCACCCTTGCATACACGCATGATATACTGGACAATATAAGCACGTGGATAGTTCTCTAGTCTAGTTATGTTCGGTTACTTAATCCGCTAGCGCCCTGTATTCACCTACCAACTACCAAGGTGATAACACTAGATTCTTGAATATTGACCAACTCATCAGTATACACTTAAGGTCTGTGTATAGACACGGCATGACACCGTGTTTCGCCTGTATTCCTATATCAGTATAATTTGCATTTATCCCGATATCAGTATAATACGTCCTCATTCATTAGGAAGAAAGCCTGTGCTTCGCACGGTTTCTCCTGTACTCGCTTCTTTTTAGTACGTTTTACCTTACTAGGTTTCGCTTGTTTTGACCTATTCTTATGTAAGTCTAGTTTTTTACTACACATGTGTCACATCCTTTGTTATATTCGTTAAATGTTTTGTGCTCTATATTTATTGTACTTAATATGAATACTAAATATAAAGCTGAAAGAGTTAAGATTGTTTGTTTCATCGTTCCTCCTAAGCTCATAACCAGTATGCCATAGCTAGAATCAGGAGTCAATAGAAAAAACACAGTGCAACGAAAAAACTTGCATAATTCCAATAATTACACCTAGTTACACTGTGATTTTTCTTGGTGGCACCTTGTGTATCATGTATATAAAGGAACGTACACTACGTATATACCACGTATACACCACGTGTAACCGAGTAACACCTAGTGATACCTAGTGGTACCTAGTGGTACCTAGTGGTACCTAGTGATACCTAGTGATACCTAGTGTCTTTAGTATAGATAGTATAAAAAAAAACACAGTGCTATAACAAATAGTGACATAGTTTGTCAATATAAAACAAATATTCACACCCAGTAACACCAGTTAACACCCAGTAAACTCTAGTCACACCCAGTAAACTCTAGTCACACCCAGTAAACTCTAGTTTAACACCGTGAAACACCAGTTAGCACCCAGTGAACCATAGTTGTACCCAGTGAACCATAGTTATACCTAGTGTACTTTAGTTGTACCTAGTGTACTCTAGTTACACACGGTTAACCATAGTTGGACTAGGTGTACCAAAGTTTTACGGGGGATACTAAGGTTTGATGGGTGTTACAAAGGTTTGATGGGGGAAACGGGGGGCGTGAGGTTTAATATACCACCTCAGATATTTTTTCAATTTTTTAAGAGGGCTTCGCTAAGTATCTGAAATAACTCCATCTTGAGCGAAACCCAGTATAGTTAAATACATTGTAGGCGTAGCATCAACGCCTCGTTAACCTTGCCTCATGATAGGGTATCACGATCATACCCCCTTATAGAGAACTAGGTGTCATTACTGATATACGGTATATCCATAAGTAGCCATAATAACCTCCTGTATTTATCCAGTACCTATCATTTAGTGATAGTTGTTGGTATATTTTTGTTAGAAAAAAGAAGAATACCTTCTGTAAGTACCTAAAATACCATCATCTTGAGCGAAACACAGTATAGGCTCCCTGTAACACTGGGGTATCTCTAGGTTTCACCTGATGTAACCAGTTGATTCTGGGTGAAAAAAAGCGAAACACAGTGAGCTAAAGTTTCTTCCATGTGTATATCCAACTGACATCCGAGTATCTCACATAGTGCATGGAAACACTCGTGTGTAAGACAGCGTCTAAAGTGCTCATAGTCGTCATACACCTCTTTCAAATAGATATGGGTATCTATACATAGACCATCTGCTTCCTCTTGGTTACACTTCCATTCTGAGACCGTCACGGGTACCTTAGTACCAAGTATGTTGACCTCAGTTATATAAGGTGTTTTAAACATGTATTCTCCTTATCTTGTTTAATGATTATTAAACATGTTATTGTGTTAAACATATAGTATAATATATATATATATATATAATTATCTAACAATTATATATTGTGTTATATATTTCTTAAATATTTCCTCCCCTTCTTATCCCCACTATATGTCTCTAAGTGCCACTAGGTGTTACTATAGTGATACATAGTTAGATATAGGAGGGAGGGAGGGGGAGGGATAACTAGGTAATACTAGGTCATATAGAGCGATACATAGTATACTGGGAGTAACTTGATTGGTTCCCTCATTAGTCTACGCTATTGAAGTACTTGAAATCATTGATGTTTTCTACCCATGTTACGTATCCTAAGTCCTTGATTATTCGATCTGTAGCCCATGTCATACCAATCTTCTATGAACTTATCTAGTTGTGCATCAAAAGCTTCTTCTCTACGTTGTTGTTCCTGCATGTGTTGGTCAACACTCAGTTGCTCTAGGAAGTACTGGACCATCATAGCCAGTGCATCTAGTCTATCATCGTGTGCTAAAGAACCACGCTCCTTAGAGAGTCGTGTCATCTGGTAGAACAACATATACTTAGTAGCCGTGTCGCTTGTATATCTTTCCATAGCTGTATCATAGTCCTTCTGAATAACCTGAGGGTCTATAATAAGTCTATGCTGATTCATTACAGGTTCTAACGTATCAATAATACGCAGTTCCTTTTGTATGTTCTGTCTTACCTCGTCCACTGAACAAGGGTATATTCTCGTTAAATGTGGTTTAAGTAGTTGAGAAAACATACCATCTCCGAAATTGGATTCAATTATAATCTTATTAACTTTGTACTTCTTAGCAATTTCAGCTAATTGTATCATCGCATCGTCTGAGTATCCTCCAACAATCCCACCTGCATCTGGAACAAAGATGTTACCGTGCAACATGAAGCCCACAGCATAGGCTGTCTCGTCTTTACCACGCCCAGAAGGGTCAATGGCAAGGGTACGCATCATAGGCTCTGAGAATCCGTCTGAGAGCTTCTCGTGACTATAATAGTCTTGTCCTGCTGTAGCAACATTAGGTAAATCCTTTAGTTTCACTAGGGGGTTCTTGGACCAATAAATTTCATTAGGTAGTTTCTCACCAACATGAGATATAATAAGATCATCAATCTTAAGAGGAAATTTATCAGCATCAGATAAAGAAGTATCAAGCATAAACTGTAATGCAAAACCTGAACGTCCATAAGAAAGTAGACGTTTAGCTAGGTCTTCATCTGTAAATCGAGTATCTGTAGTAGTACCTGCATCCTTAGTCTCCATCATCTTACGAATAAAAGGAGCTAGTTTAGGACCGTAACTAAGTGCTTGCTGTTCCGTAGGTACCTGAGCACACCAGATTCTCACTTCGTACCCTCTGTTATACAGGGTATTATATAGTGACATCTCAGTTTGCGGAGTACCAAGGTAGATGTTCCTACCATTCGGTTTAATAACAGCATCGAACTCTGTAACAAGTCTAGCGAGTTTCTCACGTAGATCATGTGTAGCTGAGTTAGATACTACCTCGATATCATCTGCAATAATGATGTCAGCACGGGAACCTGTGATTTGTCCTGTGATACCTACTGACTTAACACTAGGTGAACCTGAGGTTGTTCTACCGTTGACATCGAAGATATTCTGTGTCGCTCGGTGTCCCTTGTTTTTATCAGGTTCCATGTGTTTTAATATATCGACATTCCTAATAAGGTTTCTAACAAATATGGCAAAAGCATCTGCTCTATCCTTACCTGCTGAAACTACCAGTATTTCTAAGTCTCTGTTGTATTTAAGTTTCCAACATACATAAGCTGCTGTTAGATAAGACTTCCCGACTCCACGGAAAGCCTCGACGATACAACGCTCAGGACCATGTTGCAGGTACCAAGCGATATCGTTTTGAACTGGAGTCAATGGGGGTAAATCCAGTGACTTCCAGATATGATGACAAAAGTTCCTGAAATCCTTTTCAAGACCTTTCATGTACTTGTCTGAGTACATATTATTCTCCTTTATAAACCTCATCTATTAATTCATAGTAAAGAGATTCACTTGGTTTGTGAAAGAAATCATTCCAGTAAAATGTTTCCCATTCTTTAAATGATCTAAACTTTGTAGACTTCTTAAGTACGTTCTCACTCGTCATTCTTTCGATTAGACGTAGTGCTCTCTGGTCTCCCCCAGAAGCTCTGTGAGTACCAATTACGGTGTACTCAGTAGCCATTCTATAGTTACCTTGCTGTAATATAGCAAAACACATACTATAACAAAACTTATCAGCTACAGTAAAGAAAAATACGTTATCTCTATCTTGATATTCTTTCATTAAGTTCATAACACCAAAACCTGCAAACACAGAACCACCGCCTGAATACATACGTAATTCAATAACTGGTCTAGCTTGTTTAACAAGTAAAGTGTCTTTAATAATAGGAATCTTTTTTAGAATATTAATTACTGTCTTCTGTGTTTCCACTTTGATTCTGATTTTATGTTCCACATCTTTCATACTAGATTCATCAACACGCTGTGACATATAGATAGTATTAGTAAAGATGTTATACTTACTCAGAGTACTAGTCTCATAGTTCTTAACTAAAGTATTATGAAGTACTGCTGTAGTGAAACATAGTCCAATAATTATAACCGACATAGCTAGTTTGTTAAAAAGAAACTTTACTGTATTGCTCATTATTCTTCTCCTACTGTAAATGGCAAATCCTCAACAGCCGTAACTGTCTCATATAATTCACCAAGATTTTTATTTTCTGTTGGGTCTGCTTGTACATTATTCTCTTTAAGGAAACGTATAGCAGCCCCTAAGTCCTGAGCTGTTGCTTCACCAGACTTTATCTTATCAATTAGGTCTTTAGCTACTAATCCATGTAGCTGATCTAATAATTCTTCTGTTGCTTTACTCATTTAACAACTCCTTTTATCTTTTCAAAACTACGTAAAGATGCATAACCTAATAAATAGTATAACATTTCTGTAGCTGATGTAAGGTCATGTTTTGGTAGTCCAAATAAAGGTTGTACTAAGTTATATATGAAACTAAATACACAAATATAAGCTAGTAAGGGTCTCCATGAAGATTGGAACCAATTACCTTTAGCATCTGCTTCGTTAATTCTTTGACTACTGGTATCATGCTTAGTCAGTATCTCAGTAAGTTTAGCTTCTGCCTTTAAACGTTCTTCATCGCTTGTAAATAAATCATCTAAACCATTGAGTATACTACTTATTAAGTTACCCATCTTTATCTCCTTATTATAATATTTTAAATCTAATTAAAGTAAAAAGTATTGAACTGGCAATTACAATACCACCAAAGATTTTATCGTGAGTATCTATCCGTTTATCAATACGCTCTAATTTTCTGTCTTGTTCATCAAAGCGTTTATCGCCTTTATCTAGGTTTTCTCTGATGTGCTTTAGTTGTTCTTGGTTGACAGCTTGTCCTGTCTTGATTTCACCAAGTTCCCTTAGTATCTTGTTTATACTGTCATTTGACATTGTACCTCCTTGTTTTAAAGGTTAGGTATAAAATTTTAAAATTCTTACCTCCTGTTTAAAATGAAAATTGAGCAGTTTGAATCTCATACTCAGGAGCTATAGCATCGAAACACTATAGGGGATATTGAGCAGTTTTAGTACAATACTCAGGTACAAATGAATCGTTAGACAATTATCATCGGGTTAAGTTATTACTCGTTTGATACTCTCTTCTCAAATTGATGATCGTCCTTAATATGGGATTTCAAATCCTTTCTAATCCCTTTTACCTCTTCATAAAGTAATTTTTCAAATTCAGTCATACTATTTCCTATGAGTAAAGCGGTCTTGCTGTGTCGTAGTAGTCGAAAGGGTAAACAATATCAGCGTCCGATGTATATGCTCCCCCATACGTGATTGTTAAATCACCCTCGTTTGCACCGTCATAATAATATGTAATATCAACATAATTAGTATTTGTTCCGATAATATTCTGGTAGGCGTCGATACTTGTGAGCTTGTGCCAGATGGCACCAACTGGCTTGAGTGTATTAGGCAGTCCAGTCAATTTAGTTCCCGATGTTCCATCAACACCCCTCCTAAACACCTGATACCAAACATCGTTTACTTTAATCCTCTTCCCGAATACTGCGTACTCGTTACCGTCGGCGATGATTTCGTCGACTGGGATTGAGATGGCTTGTTTATCAAAAACAGGAGACACTTGGATAAAAGAGTTTATACCTGTTAGATTATTGTCTCCGTAAATAAAGTCATTAGAGCTAGCAGATGCGTCTATCTCAATTACTCCTGTAGGCGACTCAACTATCAGACTAGCACCGAAAGGTTGAATATGTGCATCGTGATCGGTGTCCAATCTAAGTGATTTTAAAGTGCTAGTACCATCCGTTATATCAATGGTTAATGAACCGGAGCCACTAGCTCGAGTCATCATACTGGATAAATCTACAAGATGCTTAGTATTCGGAGCCACATTAAATGTAGTTACCGTGGCTGTTCCTGTAATATTTGAAGGGATTGTGTACTCTTGCACTTCTCCAAAATCCACCTCACTCATAATAGAGCGACGGTTTACTGCTTCGGTGATGTTGAGGTAGTTGAACCCTTCAGAATCATTGATTGTACCACCTGTATCCATTCTAATCGAAATTATGTCTCCAGCAACAAGATCACTAATACCGCTGCACTCGCCTGCTGCAACAGAGGAAGCCGTCGTTTTAACACCTCCTGTAGCATAGAAAGACCCGTTTACGTATACATCCATCCTCCTGTCACCTGATGATGTGAATCTGGCACCGAACGACAAGTCAATTATACTGCTGCTAGATTGCACAGTGTATTGAAAATTTATCGTATCCCACCCTTTTCCACTCGCTTGATAAGGAATATTTTCAGTATCAGCAGTGATTGCCTCATCGTCAGCATTTCGCGCTACTACACTATTAACCTCAACCCATTGCCCAATACTTCTAGGATTAGAATCCGACTGAATAAAGTCTACATAAAATAGATTAGCAGCAGTTCCAAGCTCAGATACAAATTTAAACGTGCATTTTCTATCGAGGCTTCCATGTCTCCAAGGCAGCATCCAATCTATGTTAATTGTTTTAAATCTTGCTTCTGATATAAAAGGCAGTCCACTTCCAGTTTGTTTAAGGTCTACTGATCGAACTAAATTACCATCAAAGTCATAAACTTCAAAAGTAACAGGATTCCCATCGTAATTCATATAGCTCAATGTCGTCTGGTTGCTTTGAGCATCAACAGCTCTGTAAGGTATCTCGACTTCTATCTCTGCGCTATCATTTGCAGCAGGTAGGTCGATGCTAAACGATTGTGACCCATCTAGTCCACCAACGTACGTTGTTCCACCCTGTAGTGAAACAGCTCCTGTACCTGTGGTTGTCCAATTCTCAAGTAATACGGTATCTGCTGAGACTAACCCCCATGAAGTTGCTGAACCTGAACCTCCAGAACCTCCTGATTCCACTAGAGCACCATCTGTAATAGTGTAACTCTTTTTTAAATCAGTAGCATATACTTTTTCACCCTCAGTTCCAGAAGAAGAAGCATAAGATGTTAGATTAGTTAAAGTATCTTTTCTAGGTACAAGTTTCTCAGTATCAGTTATACTTGCACCTTGTAACGTCTTATTAGTAAGTGTTTGTATCTCAGTTGTACCTACTATCTCAGTAACACCGTGTGTACTCGTATCGGCTTCGTGTGTCGCTAAGTCACCACCGATTGTTCCTGCAGATTCAACTGCTGTCTCTAACTCCTGTAGAGCACCTTTAACATTGTTATCATCTGTTATAGTGCTACCACTAAAAGTACCTAAGTCTTGGTCTGATAGAGTTACACCTAAAATTGACTCGGTGTCACTAAGTGCTGTTGTATTGACTGATGTTGTATTCTGTAAAGCACTTATGTCTGATTCATTTTGTGATACTCTGTTGGTTAGTAATGTCATAGCATTTTGTAACGCTAGGATATCACTTTGGTTAACCGTGATTGTATCTAGTTCTACATAGCTGACAATGCGTTGCATGTTACCTACATCAAATACAGGTGCAGGATTTAGCTCAGTTGTTACTTTATACAGAATATTACTATGTTCTATTAAAGCTCCTACTTTATAAATCTCACCTTGTGTATATGTTCTAATACCTAATAGTTCTAAAACAGTACCTAAGTTAGTAGCTGAATCTTCATTAGTAGGGTCTCCTACGTTGACAATTTCTGCTGTATTAGCATCGACTGTATTAGTAACTGGGTCATACTGTAGTGAACCATTTAAAAAGTTGTCATACGCTTCTTGTAATAAATAAAATGTTTGATTAGCATTTAAGTCCAGTTCTTCCTCGGTAAGATTAGCACCGTCTTGAAAATCAACAAGTCTTGTGTCTAACTGTGTTGATCTGTTAATAGTTAGTGGTACCTGTGTTTCACCTGCTATTGGATAAATAGCATTTAGTTTATCCACACCTACCTGAGTCAATTGAATTAAATAATCAGAAGTAAATGTATAATCTGCTGCATCAAGTACAGTAGTTTTATCTACTTCTAACTTAAAATCCGTTTGATCTAAATAAGGAAAACTGAACGTAAATGAATCACTAGTATTAAAAGGTAAATCAACCAGATATGCTACGATTGTGTTAGCACCAGTGTTTACTTCTATAGCTGCCATTTACGCTCCTTTGTTAATGTTTATTTTTCTTTGTCTACAAAATTGAATAACTGTTGAAATCCAATCTGTCGATATATAGGGGAAGTTTTCAATAATTGCATACCTCCACCTTTCAAATCTCCTTGTAGTGTTTTCTCAGTTCCTTTATAAATACCTCCTACTGCCTGTCCTGTTGGAGTAGTAGCTAAGTTAAAGAAGTTCTTAGAACGTCCTACTGAAGATGTTTTCTCGAATATAGGGTCAATACCAAAAGCTCCTGATATCGTATCAGATATCGTAGGTATATTACCTGCAATAGATGAACGAGAGAAACCAATAGCTGCTGCCTTGATTAATCCTTCGTCATATAGGTCCACTTCCCTGTCACCACCTGCTCTTTGTATTCCCTGTCTTAGTGTTACTGATAACATTCCTAATGCTGTACCCCAGAATATCTTCTGAGCTGCTTTAACCATTTCAGCTTGATCTCCTCTCATTGAACTGATTGCTGCGTTAGATACTGCTTGTCCTGCTACCTTCGTAGTAGCATTAATAGTAAATGTACGGAATTGGTTAAGTATCTGACCGACTGTAGTTGATTGCCACAGAGCCATCGTAGTACCATCAGGTGTTACTAGTATATGATTAGCTTGCATCTCAAGAACATCCCCGAATGCTCTAGCAGCATCTGAGTCCCAATCCTTAAGGTTAAGTTGAACTAAACGTCCATTTTCATCAAACTTAGCGTTTTTAATCATATTCTTTTTAATCTTAGCATAATTATCATTAAAGATAAATTCACCTGCTTCATCAAACTTACCAAGATTAGAGTTCTCTAGTACTCTGTTAGATACGCCATTTGAACCGAAGAAAGCACTTAGTAAACCGCCTTTCTCCTTGTCGGTAAAGTGATTAGCCCATTTTATCGCTAAGGCATTAGCTGTCATTCTACGTCCAACAGTTTCAATACCTCCGAAGGTACTGTGTGTAAGTCTACCAATACTGTCTATACCTTTTTCTACTGTACTACCTAGTCCTTGGTCGAATACTCTAGTTGCTCTTGACATACCCTTAGTGTTCCATGATGTACCTTCTAGTCCTACACCAGTTATAGTACGTAATTCATCGTAAAGTACGTTTGTAAACTGAGAAGGTCTATCGGCATAAAGATCGTAGATATGTTGTCTAAGTCCTCTCATGGCTTCTAAAGTAGAACCAACACCTGCTTCAACAAGTGTACCACCTATTTCTGCAATAGATGAAACCCCTGCGTATTGCATTAATCTAGCATAGTTATACTTTTTTACAAATCTTAGGAAATCATTAGCCATATCTTCATGTAGATCATCTAAACCTGACATACCTCCAAACTTAAAGTTAGTAAGGTCTTGTCTCATAGCCTCAACAGCAAACTTAGCTTTTTGTCTAGGATTCTTTTCTCCCATCTTAGCAAATCTATCAATCTCGAATTTCTCAGCATCCTTAATCCACTCGTCCATGTCATTAAGGTTCTTGATACCATGTTCAGCTGCAGAAATACGTGCTGACATTCTCTCTGTGTATCTACGTTGAGAATGTATTAGATTATCCTCTAATATATCAGATAATTGTCTACCATCTGGTAAAGTTACAGTTAAATCCATTTGTACTCTATTAGCTAGATCACCTGCATCATTCTTCTGTTTAAGATAAGTAAGTCTTTCAACTTCCGTTCTTAATACCTTAGCTTCCTTTCCATCTGTCTGATCTGCAAGTTTAGCAAGTTTCTTAATCCAATCTGCTTGTAATTCTTCAATTCTATGCAAGTCAGCATTCTGTAAACCATATGCGAATTTCTTAGCTTGACTACGTATATCAGCTTCGTCAAATTCTAATTCCATTTTTCTCATATGACTCATCATAGCTTCTGCTACAGTTTCTTCAAGTTCTGTTTTATTAACAGCTCTTGCTTTGTTGAAATCCCAACTCCTATGGAACCAACCTTCTGTCGCATCAAAACTTACACCTTCAACACCTGCTGACTTAGCTTCATCAACTATTCTCTTATTTAGAGAATTAAAATCGTTAACAAAATCATCAGCTATATCAGCAATGTTATCACCATATTTTCTACGGAACTGTTTACCTGTTTCATCAAGAAGTCTCTCACGAATCATAGGTATTACCTTGTTCTCATAGTCATCAGGGGATAATACTCCTTTAACTTTGTTACGTACTGAAGTACCACCTTCTAAAGCGTTATATAATCTCTCACCTTGTGTGTGAAAGATATTCATTAATTCACCACCGTAAATCTTAGCATACTTCTGTTGAGATTCAATAGCACGAATACGTGATGTACCCATTCTACCTGCACCATCAGGAGCCATCCAGTTATAGAAAGAAGCAACATAAGGATTCTCAGAGTTAACTAGGTTTCCCTTATTAAACAAGAATTGAGACATAGGACCATCTGTACTAGCCAGTTGATTCAGTTTATCTCCTAAACCTAATTTACCAATTACAGGAACATCATCTAATTTCTTAACACTATCTGTACCTGCTAGTTTCTTAAATGTTTCATTAAGATTAATTCTTCTATTTTCTCTCATTTCTGATAACTGTTGCATCATTACATTCGCATACTTCTTCTCACCTTCAATAACAAAATCAGCAGCAATATCAGGTGTATCTAAACCAAGAAACTTACGTAGTGTCTCGTTGTTCTTCACATACTTCTTAGGGATATCTAGTTCTTCTGCGATTGTCTTAACTGAAAACTCAGGATTAACCTGTGCTGACAGTTTAGGATGTGTACCATCTGCTAATGTAATAATCTCTTGTGGTAATTTCTTATCAAACTTGTCTAATTGACGTACAGCTTTTTGCTTACTTGTTTTAGCTTTCTTAAATACGTCTGTACCTTTCTTAGCTTGTTTAAGTATCTTATCTGATTTTTCAATCTTACGAAGTATTGATAATCTTTCAGCCTCTAAATTCTTACGAATCATTATAGCTGCATTTTTCTTTTTCTTAGTAACTCTTTCTGCTAATGCAACTGCCTGAGCATCATTAGTTCTTTTAGTTACTTCAGCAACTAAGTCTTTACCTTGTTTACTAGTAAGGTTAATAAAACCTCCTTCGTTACTCAGTAACTCCTTAGCTGTCTTTTGTATCTCTACAGAATCATAAGCTGTCCTAAGACCTACACCTGCTCCAATAGCAAGTGCGAATATCGCAGGGTCAAACTCATATTCTCTATCATTATTAGCCCAGATAATCTCTTGAATACCTTGTTCACCTAGTTCACCTATAGCGTACTTAGTAACATTACGATATTTCTGTAAATCTCTAAGGCTTTTAATCTTAGTACCCATAGAAGCACCACCAATTAATTCAGCAACTGGCATAAATGCAGCACCCTCAACTAACATATTAGCAACTGAGTTTGTACCTGATAACACTGGGTGTCTCCTAGCGTAGTCTTCCATTTCATTCTTACGAATGAGATATGCTTGCATTGAAGATACATTAGTCATAAAATCACCATAGTTATTAGATGATTTAAGTACTTCTTCAATCATAGAATTATCTAAATCTTTTACAAGGTCTTCATAACCTTCTACTTCTAAAGCATTAAAGTTAGGGTCTACATCTCCTGATGTTGTTAGTAAATCAACAGCACCTTGAGCGATAAAACCTAAAGCATTCTGGTCAATAAACTTATTAACTAGATCATCTCCCATGCCTTCAAACTCTAAGTTTTGAATATTGGTAATTACATTACTATATTCTTCCTCTCTAGCACCTAGGTCAAGTGTAGAATCTGTCTTTAATGTTGTATCTTCTTCAACCTGTGATTCCTCTAAAGCACCTTGTAACTCTTGGTCAAACTGAAATGGTCTCTCGGTACTACCAACTGTTTCCATAGCGACATCACTAGGTGTCTCCTGATAATCCTCCATTTCACTAGGTGCTACCTCGATGTTCTCAATTTTATTTGGAGTACTAAGGGATGGTTCCTGTGCTTGTAAGTCATAAAATTCTTCATCTGACTCTTGGACTTTATCTGTATTAACTGGATTAAGTACTGACCTAGAAATTCCTTCTAAAGATTCTGATTCTGGGAGTACTAAAGTTGCTAGGTCTCTAACTGGTTCTGTCTGAGGTTCCTCTTGTGTTTCTAAGACTTCACCACCTGTTTCTTCAACCTGTTCTTGTACTTGAGGTACTAATTCAGGGTTAGCAAATGCGTCCATCATTTTCTTGTATTCACTAGGTGTTCCCTCAGTTTTATCAAGAAATGAATTAGCTCTTTTCTCCCATATCCTCTGCCATGTCTCAGGTTTATTAAGAGACTTATAGTACTTTAAACGAGCCTCTACATATTCATTATTTGTAATCCCAGATTCTTCAATAGCTTTCAAAGTGTTAGGACCTATAATACCGTCTGGTTTAGCTCCTACAGCTTTCTGTAAACTACCTATACCACCTCTAGGTCCTGCATTGATTGTCATATCTAATACATTTTTCTGGAGATGTTCAGGAAGTTTATCAATTTTATTTTTAACATAATAATCTTTATAAAGAATATCTACCGCAGTTTCTTCACTTAAATTAAGCATTTCTTCCTTAGTAGGTGTACGTTTTAAATATGAAGCTAGAGCAGGTGCTGAAATACCATACTTAGTTCCTATATTCTTACCTTTTATAAAGTTACCTGTATCATCCTCACGATTTTGATACCCACCTTCATGTTTACCAATTACCGTTTCTTTAAGATATTTTCTGATATCTTCCATTGTAACTCCTTATCGTATAAACTAAAGAGAAATAGCAAAGCCTGACTTATTGATTGTATCCAATGTTTCATTTCTACTTTTCCTCTCTTTTGTTAAACTCTTTAAGTATTCTTTCTCTATACGTTTCTTTTCTTTTGTCTGTAATTTATCATAGTTATTAGTAAATGTATCATAAGACATTCTAGTATTAGCAACTCTTTTACCATCATAGAAAACTTCTATTTGTTTTGTTTTCTGGAAATCAGAAGTAGGTCGTATAGATATTCTATTACGGAACACATAATCATTACCTAAATAAGTATCTGCTGTTTTAAAAGACTGTAATTGTGGTAAATTAGCCGCTACTTCAGCGAATGCTTCTTCTCTACCTCTAAAACTTACAAAATCTCCACCAATAGCAGACTCAGAACCATCAGGTGATTCAAATTTAAGATGTGTATTGTTAAACATTTCTTCAGCTTTCTCTTGAGCTTCTTCGACATCCATACCACCTGCTAAGAACATAGATACATTATTTTCTAATGTCCTAGCTACATACCTAGGTGTAGAAAATTCGTCCCATGTCCATTCAGGAGAAGAACCTGCAACCTCAGTTGACCACTCAGAAATCTCTGCTTGAGACATTTTAGCATCTACATCAGGGTCTCTAAAGCGTCCCCAAGAATCAATCTTCTTTTCTAAATTTGTATTAAAGTTAGAATAAATCTCTTGAGCTTCTGCTGCATTAACTGAATTACTGTCGATACCTTCCAATAGATTTTTCATAAATGTCATACGTGATAAATCAGTTACATCAAATGCTGAATCTATAGAAGTAGCTGAAGATGCTGTAGCGGCACTTAGTTCCTCATAGGTGTTCACTTTGATTCGCATAGCGTCCGCAAAGTTAACAACAGTTTCTTCACCTGTCACTGGGTCAACATCTGTATAAGCACGTGGTTGAGTCTTAGCCCAAGCCTTCATTTCTTTAGGATGATCTCCACCTTCTTTGTAATACTGAGTTAACGCATATTTCATCTGGTCATCAGCCATTGCCTCTGTGATTCCCTGAGGTGACAAATCGTTAATCCCAGTGAGGGTAGAGAAAGCTTGAGTATGTACTTCATCCTTCTCTTTTTCTTTCCAATCTTGTCTCTCTAGGTAAGTATAATCACCTTGTTTAACAGCGTCTAAATATTCTTTTGTTTTATTTCCTGTAGATACTCCTTTGTACATTTTCTGTTTTAATGTAAAAATATCCTTAGCTGAAGGTCTATATTCCTCAGGGATATTGTTCATCTTTTCTTGTATAAATTGATCTACGTTTTTATCTGTAAGGAAACCTCCACTATCTGCGATAACATAAGCTTCTTCCTCTACAGTCTTAAAATTATTTTCTCTTTGCGCTGAAACAATACTAGTTGCTTTCTTTTCAGCCATACTGATGATGTTATCATAAGCAGGTACTGAACCAAACACTTTTTTCATTTCACCACTTTTTAATTTAGATAAGAGTTTAGGATTACCTGATGTTACTGCTTCTTGCATTAAGGGTAAAGATAACTGTTCTAGTATCTCTTCCCTAGTAGCTCTTATGCTTTTCTCAGGACCTACTCTTTCGTTTAGTGTTTCATCAATATACGTAACTAAATCTTCAGGAGACATGTCACTTCTGATCTTACCTATAATATCTTCTGAAAGTATCTGTCCTTGTTTCTGCTCATAAGCATCTCTTATTTGTTTACTATGTTTTTCTAAAAGTAAAGAGTTCTTTTGATCTAATTGTTCATTAATAAGTTCAAAATAAGGTTTATTATTTAGTCCTTTACTTTCTATATATTCATCTTTTAATTCTTTAGAATATTTAAGGATATCCTCATCTGTCAGATCAGCAAATTCTTTACCATCCGCCTTAGCTTTGGTCTCAAGACCTGAAGCATTATAATCAGCATAACCATTAGCATCTGCTTTAGCATCTAAACCATGAGTATCCTCTAATTCTTTTCTATCTTTAACTATTTTATTTTCAACTGTTGTATTTGCTACACCTAGTAGTCCCCTGATTGAATCGGCGAAACCTCTTTTCTGAGCATCATACTCAGCTTGTAAGTCTCTCTCAGGTCCCGTAGGAGCTGCCGACTGTACTCGTCTATCAGTAGTAGGTGTTTCTACCTTTTGATAAAATTCTGTCATTTATCCTCCTATAGTCCTAAGAGCTTGTTAATATCTGAATTTATACCTTCTGTAGCGTTGTAAGCTCCTATAGCTCCTGTTATTTGGTCTAAAGGTGAATCACCCTCAGGTATTGCTCCTATATTTGTTGATTGAGCATTGATATCTTCTGTTTTTTGTAAGTTTTGTCTGTACATATCACCTAGTTGTTGATCTAGGGCTTTCTTATTTTGTACTTTATTCTTAGCTACTTGCGTATCTAGTTCATTCTCTAATTCAGAAACAGACGTACCTGAAATACCTGAACCTGCAAATGCTTCTTGTAAAGATGACTCACCTTTGAGAGCATTTTCTTCCATCTGTATTTCTCTAGCTTGAGTAGCTTCTCTAGCTCTTTGAGCATTAGTAGCAAAATCTCCTGCTTGTCTAGCTCTAGCTCTATTCAACTTAGCACGTTGAAGTTTAGCATTCTGTACTGCTGCTTTTAGTTGTTTCTGTCTTTGAGAATGAGAACTAATCATCGAGGCGGCTGCCATTGCCATCTGTACGTACATTATTCCTCCTTATAAAAGGGGCATACGATTCTAATGTATACCCCAAATTACAGTAGGAACTATATATTCCTACCTCTTGTTATCATCTGTCCTTGCCATTCAGTAGCAAGTAAATTCATTGGTGTTGTGTCTAGTGTTCTAATAGTTATTCTGCTGTACTTAGCAAAAGTATTAATAGGAAATCTGAAATTGATATCAGATACCGTACCTCTACCTACTACAAAACTACCTACTGGTTTACCTGTAAATTTCTTTACAACGTCTGGTCTATTTTCTAAGTTAACAGTTACCTCAAATATACCACTCTTTCCTAATAGTAATCGCATACGTCTTAACATTAACTTAGAGAAGTTCATAACCGTATAACCACCTTCATTACTAGGTACTCTAGGAACTACCTTACTTAGTTCTACACTGGTCTCGAAAGGTATCCCAAATAGTACTCGTTCAGCTTGTTCTGTAGTTTCTACTAGTTCATATCTATATACTGAGTAATAACCATTACCTTGATCTTCACCTTTATAATATTTATAATTACCTTCTGTGTGATCTTCTGAGAAATCCCCTCCACCTGCTACTGTAACAGTATCATTCCATACTATGTTAACCTGTGAATCAACTACTTGCCAATAGTAATCATTAGTTCCTGAATTATTGAAAGCAGGTTCCTCTAGGTTTGTCTCTAATACTTGTAGCTGTTCTGTAGCTGCATTGCCTTCTTCCTTAGTAGCATAACGAAAACCACTACGTATATTTACCGCTGCAAATTCTGGAAAGTTCCTTATAGGAAAAAAGTCTTCAGTATATAAATCCATATAAGGTGTCCATCCAATGTTTACCTCATCTCTTACTTCTTCAACATCCTGAGGAGATAAAGTATATTTAGCTACCATTGTATAAGTATTAGTAAATGTATCATTAGCTGACATTAGTATAATTAACTCATTATTAAAGAAATAGAAATGTTCTACATCATAAGGTACTGTCCATTTATGCCAAGCATTCTGAATAATCTGACCTCCTGTATGATATGTATTCTGTACATACAGAGTCTTAGTATCATCATCTGTTCTAATAACAGCTAAACCTGAGTCATATCCCATATCAAGAACACGTCCTTTAATGTATTGAGGACAATGTTTAGTCATATCAATATTCTCATACACGTTGTTACCTAGGGGAGCATAGTTGTGTATCCTCGTAGAACCTAGTGTAGATAGTGCGAAATATAAACTATTACCAACTGGTAAAGGTTTAGTGTCACCTAGTGTATATGAACTTACCTCAGATAATCTTGCTGATGTCAAATCAAAAGCATTGTTAACTAAGAGAACAGACTGAGAATACCCAGTGTTAACTAATAATCTACCTTCATACGATACCACATGTTTAATAGTGTTATATCCAATTTTAGAACTATCTAACTTTATATCTTTTCTATCAGATTGTTTTACTAAAGATGTAGTAGTTCTAAAGAATTGTAAAGGCTGATCTATAGCACTTAGCACTAAAGTATCATCCGTAGCAAACCCAAGTCTATTACCATAGAAGAACATATCATTAATAGTTCTATCTACAAAAGAAGGGTCTTTGTTAGACTCATTATCCCCTGCTTCTGAGAAATCCCAGAATATAGGTTTAATTGTTATCTCTCCTGTTTCTCTAAACTCTTGTTTATCAATTACATACGGCATAGTTAACTGATCTAAGAACCTAGTTTCATCTAATGGTTTCTCTTTCCATCCTTTGAAACCTGCATCATAAGTCATATAATAGTTAGACGCAGCTTCTCCTTGTGAAGCATTTACACGGACTGTAAATCCTTGTACAAATAGAGGAGGTAATGAAGTGATCTCTGTAAGACCTGCTGTGTTACCCTCGGTTGCTCTAGGTACCCCTGTGATTGACGAGGTGTCAAAGTTATTTGTCACATCAATACTAGTTATTTCATATCCTGCATTCATTAGAATATAAATAGCATTATCGTATGTTGTAGATACTAAATTAGTATCTGAGTTTAAATCTGTTGATAATGTATCTGCTACCCAGTTTAACTTAATGTTACTAGCTGTACTTCCTACACTAGCTGTCGCTGTAGCGGTAAGAGGTGTGCTAGGTGCTGTCACATCATAATAGTTTAAAGTAATATCATATGTTTGATCTTGGGAAACACCTGTTATCCATACCATACCATCTGTTGCACCCTGTGTGCTTGTAGATGATTGATTAGGTGTGGTTACTGTTGGAGAATACGTATCTGTGTTATATACTGTCTGTATTCTCTTTATTTTGTAGTAGAAATCAGTACTACCTAATGCCCAGTAAGCACCTTTATAATACTTACTATCTCCTATAACTAAAATATTACTTGTACTATTTCTTGTAGCTATTGTTGAGTTATTATAAACCCATTTCTGTCTCTGTGAGAAAGACCTACTAATAGATACGTAGAAATCTGATCCAGAAGACTTCCCTATCCATCCACTATCTATTTCTTCTGTCCAATCCCACTCTAAATCTACATTATCCACTGTAGTACACGTAGGTAACACCCATCCACTAGGTATCTCTCTGAATGAAATCCTAAATCTTTCTTTAGAACCTTCACCAACGATCTCTCCTGTTTGAGCAACAAGAGCTGTATTAGCGTTATATGTACTTACTATATCTGATACTGTGGTATCTTTATCAACTAGGATATCTATAGTTTCCTCAGTAACTGCTGAGAAATTAGGGTCTCTAACTGCTGTAAATCTTAAGTAATAACTACCTCTTTCCCATCTATCATCTTGTATATTAGTTCTATCATTGACTGTTGAAATATCAAAATAAGTTGTTCTACCTGATGCCGTACCTACTTTCTGTTTCTTATTTAGAATATAAACTCTTTCTTTATCTTCTAATATAGAAATATCTTCAGGTAACGCTCCTTTGAAGTATGAACCATCTTGTAAACTTATAGTTACATCAGGGTCATCCGTTCTCAAAGGGATATAAGTAACTTGGTTAACAGGGTGATCTGCATTTAAAGCAATACAATGACTAACTCCGTCAATATTAAAACTTATCTTGGTATAGTCTCTGATATATTTAGGGGCTACGTTCATTAGTTCTAAACCATTTCTTCTAGTTAAACCTCTTGTAATATCAGAGTAAGCATTAATCTGTTCCTCTACTTGATTATCTAATCTTACTGTAGGGTCCTGTTCAGATACTCCGTTAATCAGGTTAGTAACTGAATGATTAACTAATGTCATAAATTACCCCCTTCTGTTCTTAAAAGCAACATTTCTTACTGCTTGAGCTTCGAATATGTTGATCTTTTCGTTATCAATATGTTCTTTGTCTAGTTCTGTTTTTGCTCTTTGGAAATCTGCTTGTAAATCTCCCTTGATGCTTTGTTCACCAAAGTACTCGTTGTTGTACCTGATTCTACAAAGTGTCCTTAAGTATTCCCTAGCTGACTGTGGTAGCTGTTCAAACGTCATCATTAAATATAAGTCTGCTGTGATAGGTCCTGTAATAAGGTTAGTTCTTTCTACTTTATCGTAAACTTCAGAACCTCTCAGGACGTACCTAGTGTCACTAGGTTCAAATTTTAATATATTAAAAGGAACATTAATAGTTCCTGTTACTTGATTAGTTGTCAATTCAACACCTCTTTCTGTATTAAACCAGAAACCTTCTGTTTGTAACCTACGTGACTCGGTGTTAATCATATCACGTATGATGTATACTGGTTGATATGTGTCGTCTAGTGATTGAACAGGAGCATCACCTGTAACACTGAGTACACTGTTGACGACTTCTAGTTCAGAACTCAGTCCTATTGTTCTAGCCATGTTAACCTCCTAGAAATAAAAAGGGGACAACCTAAGTTATCCCCGTGTTAATATTATGGTGTTTCTTGCTTAATGTTAATTGCACAAGCGTGGTTAAGGATACCATATCCTACAGCCATCTTAGATGTAATTAGGTGAGCAAGACGGTTTGGTACATAGTCAACACGTGACTGAATACCGATAAGCTCTAGCATACCTACAGCTTCTTTTGCGAAAAGGATACCGCCTACTTCACCTGCTGCAATAGAAGCACCTGCTAGTGCAGGAAAATGTGGTGACTTAAGTACCTTTTTACCAAGTAGCATAGGTACCTTACCTGATTGAGCAAATGGATCATTTACCCAAGTAAGACCTGTCTGTGCAGGGTTATTTAGTAATGAGTAGTACTGATTAGTGCGGAATAGGAAAACTGGTTCTCCTACTGCGTCTTTATCATCGTACTCAGCAACTGCCTTAACAGCCGCAGAATATACACCTGACCCTGAAGTAAGGTCATCCTCAACATTACTAGTGAAGACATCATCAGTAAATGCTTTAAGACCTGCTGTACCTGCTGACGTAGCGTCAGTAACATCACCTGCTTCGATTACTTTAGCAATTACATCAATATCTACTTTCTTAGACATTGCACGACCGATTGACTCAGCTTGTGCTGATTGTGAATCATAATGTGCCATTGCTTTATCTAGGTCAGTAAGATAAGCATGAGATACAACCATATCATCAATTACGATTGTTCTCTCAGTTGCTGAGATATTTTGTACTGCTAGTTCAGAAGCATCGTTAGCAACTGATTGTGCTGTAGCATTACCAACAATAGGAAAGTTCTCTGCTTTACCTGAGTCAATAGACTTAGTAGTAATAAGAGCCTTAGCTACGTTAGTATCCATGAAATAACGAAGTACGTCCGTTGAAAATTTAGTTTGAAATAGTTCTCTATCAACTGCTTTGTTAGTAGGTAATGAACCATCACCTGTTGCGTTATTTGAACCAATTGGACTATATGCCATAATTTATCCTCCTTGTTAGAACCCTGAGATATCCCTTTTCTGCTCTACCTGAGCACGATACTCTGGGTCTGATTTGTATTTAAAAGTACGAGTCTCATTAAGATACTCATGTACGTTACTAAAAGGTCTACTAGACTCATTAGCTGTATTTCCAGACTCCACCATCCTAGATGGGTCTTTTCCATTAGCAGCAACGTATCTTGCCTGTAAACCTTGTACAGCGAGTTTAGCTTGTTCCATATCTCCTGAGAAAAGAGCTTTATTAAAAGCTTCTTTTTGTGACTCATTGAGATTAACCTTCGCCCACTCTTGTACCTCCAAGTAAGCCTCTTTTCCACCTACTGTATTATAAACTTCATTAGTATCTCTCTCTTGAATAACTCTTTTACCTTCGGCAATAAGTTCAAGATGTTGTCCTAATCCGTTTTCATCAATAAGCTTCTGAGTTTCCTCAGAGATTTCTCCTGTCAAATATTCAGAAACAATATCATCAATAGTCGGTGTCGATTGTTCAGGTGTCTCACTTCCTTCACTATCTTCAATTCCTAAATCAGAAGACACTTCTGCATTTTGTGGGGTAGTATCTTCTTGTACTTCAGCTTGAGAGGCTGTTTCCTGAGTTTCTACCTGTGCATCTGGTGTTGTTTCTACTGTATTTTCTGAAGAATTTTGTTCTGCTGTATCTGTCATTTTTATTATCCTTGTTCCTTAGCTAACTGTTGTTGACTTGCGGCATTAATCGCAGGTCCAACAGCTTGTTGTTGTAACTGTTGTTGTTGTTCTATTTGTTGCTGTGCTTGTAGTTCTTCTTCTGTCCTTACAAGACCTGCTGTATTAACATCTAAGGCATAACCACCACGTTGTAAAGTTTCTGATACATTTAAGTAATCATAGACTCTTTCACCTAGTAATTCTCTTGCCATATTAACAAACCTACTTAATGCTTCAAACTCTGTACCTCTACCTAGAGCTGCTGAACCTGTAGTAATCTGTAAGTCTACATTATTTTTAACAACGTCTTGGATTGTACCTTTCTTAGTTAGTCTCTTAAGATATAGACGTACTAAAGGTTCCTGAAGATGATTAGCTAATGTTGCATAGATACCACCAAACGCTGTTTCTAGTTCTTGTGATACCCTTCTAATCTCCTCTGCTGTTACTCTTTCTGCATCTCTCCTTACTGCTGAATCCAGTAAGAATAAAGTAGATAGGTCACGCTTAAGTTCCTCTGCTGCCTTCTGGGTAACACTTAGGTCCAACGATTTGTTAGCCTGTAGAGTACCTACGTCGTCAATATCACCCTTAAGTACTTCACCTGAATTAGCTGTCTGTAGTTTCTTAGGTGTTAATGTAGCATTCTGTTTAATTAAATATATAATGCGTGCTGATTCTGCTGAACCTTCTAATATAGCTTTAGATAACCCTTCGTAAGATTGAATATCACCTATGAAATCCTCGATGTAACTACGTGCATAATCTTCACCTCGGTCAACAAAAGGTACAAATATAAAAGGGACTTCCTTCTCTTTGTATACCCCTTCACTTCCTTTGATCTTAACACCCTTTACTTCTTGGATTGTATCATAGTCACCTTTTTCATTTCTAATTACTGCTGTGAAAATCTCTAATAATTTCTTTCCTGTTTTCTCATCTTCAGAAACTTCAGGAATGCTTGATTGTACATCAGCAGGTAATTCAGAAAATGCTAGTTGTTCACGTACTACTAGTTGTAACATCTTACCAGACTTACTTCTACGAATACCAAAATTAAATAAACTGTATACTTTAGGGTGATCTTCATTTGGTATATATAATACCGACGAACCACCTACAATACATTGTTTAATTACTTCAACTAACTTACTACGTAGTTGAGATACTTCCATTTCATCTACTAATGATTTCTCAATGACCTGCATAGCTTTAGTCATGTCACCATCAGTAACCCCATTACCTTCCTTAACTGCTTGGTTAGCATCTAATTTAAAGAATGCTGTAGCAGGAGGGAATAAACTTAGAATAATTTTATTTGCTAAGTTGTTTACACCCCGTGCCCCTAGGGATTGATAAGGTGTAGGAAATGTTGTACTTGAAGTATCCTCAATTCTAGGAAACAGTTGAGGTACTGTGATCTCACTTGCTTCCTTAGCTCTATTTAAAAAGTTATCTCTATTTACAATTAGACGTTCATACAGTTTTTTAAGTTGGACTTGATTGATATCTTCCATTATAACTGTACTCCTGTTTTACGTTTTTTATTGGATATACCTCCTAGTCCTAAGTCTGAACTCAGAGTAGTCACAGGTTTTTTAGACTCTGTTGACTTAGTTTCTTCTTCTTGAGTTTCTTTCTCAGCACCTAATTGTATATTAGCTGTCTCAGCTCCTTTCTTTGCTTTCTTCTCAGCTAAAGCTATTTCAGCTTCTCTACGTGCTCTTTCGGCTTCTTCTCTAGCTCTCTTTCTTTGCTCTCTTAAAGCTTTCTCTTGAGGGCTAGTACCGATACCTAGGAATCCTCCCATATTACCTCCTATAGATAAACGAAGGACGGTCTGCTCCTTTTACGCTTATCAGCTTTTTCATTTTGTTCATTTATAAATTTATCTGCCTCTGCTTCACTCTTAAACTCTCGTATATAAGCATAATCAATCATGAGTTTTACTTTCTTACTCTTTTTCTTTTTCTTATATACTTTCGTCTTACTTTTTACCTCGTCTTCAACGTGCTTCTTACCGTATTTTCTCTCACGTTTACTCGTTGCTTTTTTCATTCTCTGTCCTTGTATGTAATTCAGGATATAGTTCAGTGAAACAGTCTTCACAGTATCTCTCTAGGTGTTTCCTAGTTGGTTTTAAGTTCAACCTGTTTCTACCATATTCACTTAGTTCACTTAGTGTCTCCGTCTTCTTCCCACATTTGTAACATTTCATCCGTAACTCCTAATAGTTTATAAGGATTGTATGTACCCATATCATTAATAAGCCTGATATAGTCATCAGCATGTAGTATACGAGCCTGTCCTATCTGTTCCAGTAACATCTCCTTAGCTTTATCTTTGTATCTCTTAAAGTAAAGTTTATGTACTGCTTCTAATAGTTCCAGTTCTGTATTACAAGGTACCACAACACGTTTAGATTTAATCTTTCCGTATCTAGGTAAACCTTTGTATCCATCAACTGCATCCCCAGTTAAAACCTGCTCGTATAAAAACCTAAGGGATTGTATCTCTGTAGGTCTGATAAACTTATTCTTTTTAAAATCCCATTGATTACAAGGTATAGTATACATATCTTTATCTTGTGAATATATATGTATGTTATCTGGGTCAATAGAACCAAAGTAACCCATAACATCATCTGCTTCACAGTTAGGGAAGAATAACGTTTCATACTTTTCTTTATGTTCAAAGCAATGTTCTCTAAGAGCTTTTAGTCCTAGAGGTTTTCTCACATGTTTTCTATTGCCCTTATATGTTGGGAAAAATGTTTTCCTGAAATTAGAATCTGATGATAAACAGAAGACCATGTGTTCCCTAGGGAAACCTGTTTTCTTAGCAATGTTATCCAGTTCACTTTCGAGTAATCTAAGTGCTGATTCCATGTCGTATGATTCCATCTGTTCATCGCCAAAGTCTGTAATATCTTCAGTAACTCTACCTATTTGAAAGAGAACAATATCCCCATCAATTAATAATGTAGCTTTACTCATATGTGACTCCTTATAGTCCTAGTAATTTATCTATTAGACCTTTTCTTTTCTTTTTCTTATTTTTCTTCTTTTTCTTATTTTTACCACCCCAGTTGATCTTCTCAGCTAGGGAGCCTTTCTTGTTTCCTGCCATCTGCATCCTCCTTGTTACGTTTTGTTAAATAATCTTGAATACAGTATAATGCGTTTTCAAGAGTACGCTGTATACCTCCTCTATTATCTACATAGTAATCAAAAGGGAAGCTATCCAGTGCTGTTTCTGTTTTATTGTTTACGTTATGGTCTACGTTTGGTCCTCGTTGTTCTCCAGTAATTCTCATAAGAATACCATTCTTCTTGAACCACTCTGCTTCATTCTGGAACCTTACGTCGTCACAGATTATAACCTGTGCCTCTGAGTTAAACATAGCTTCAACTGCTTTGTCTAACCAGAAGTTAGAACATCTACCACGTCCCCACATACCTAAAGCAATGAGAAGGTCTCTATCTTTCTCACCTACCATCTTCATGTTTAGGTGTTCATAAATGAGATTCTGTGTATCTTTAATAGGTTTAGCTAAAGATACTACTTCGCAAGGAGTAGGTGTCTCTCTGATTATACCCTGAGTTAAAGTACTTTTACCTGAACCCATTTTTCCTGATATTCCGATATATAGTTTTCTCATTGTCTATCCTCTGTATCCGTTTACTAATTCTGTAATAATATCTAAGTATCTTTTAGTGTCTCTTAATTGTTGTTCAGTGTTTTCAATGCGTATTTCAGCTAGTTCTTTACCTACATAATCTATACTTTCTTTTGAGTGTAAGAAATTAGGAATAATTAAACTAGGATGTACCACAGCTCCTAAATTTGTAGAAACCCATTTACCTGTACTATCCATTACTTCTTTAGTTTCCTTATTAATAACATATATAAAAGTACTATAGCTAGGCATATCATTTACTATTCTAACAGTAATCATTTCTTACTCCTACGTTTAATCTCAGCATTAAATTCATCAAACCATTTCATTTCATTTTTCTTACTTAATTGTATTCTCTCACATATCTCAGTAAGATTTTGTCCTTGTTGTATATATGCCCGTCTAGCTGTATCTTTAATATCTCGATAAGCTGTAAGGGAGTAAACCCCCTGTAGGACTTTCTTATGTCCATTAGGGAGCACCTCGCATAATCTTATATGTTTAATTACTGGAATCATTTTCTTCATTCAATCTCCTAGTGAGTGTCGGCATAACTATTACCTACATCCCAATCAGTATCAAGTTGAATCTTAACATCATAGAAATCTTTAACTTTATTCATAGCTATCTTAGAGATTTCACCTAATTCTTCTCCTGTAACTTCTTTAGGATTAAAAGCTAGCTGTACCTCATCATGTACCCATGCCATCTGTTTAACATGTTCTGTTAAGTTTCTTTCTTTAATAATTCTGTGTATCTCTACCATCCACCTTTTACATACAATAGCTCCTGCACCTTGTAGTAAAAAGTTTAAAGCCGAGTGAGTGGAGCGTACTGGTATCTTTCTACCATCCAGTCCTTTGATGTATCCTCTTTCTGATGCTCCTTCAACTGCTTCTCTAAGTTGCTTAATTGCAGGGATAGCTTTGTAAAACTTCTCTTTAAGTCTTCCACCATCTTTGGAGTTACCACCAACGATACTTCCGATTTTTCCATTTCCTGCTCCATATAGGAACGCATAGATGAAAGTCTTTGCATCGTTTCGCGTAGGGAGTTCTGCTGCTTCTTGATTAGCTGTATGTATGTCTCCTTCAAGAATAATTTTTCCGTATTCTCCATTGTCCCACCTTGTCATATAGTGTGCTAACATTCTAAGTTCAAGTCCACTAGCATCTGTACCAAAGAGTTTCCACCCTCTTTTGTGAGGAATGAAAAGTTCTCTACATTCTTTACCATATGGTGAACGTACTGAAGGAATCTGTGCTAAATTAGGTTTACTGTGTGTTGCCCTGCTTGTCGCAGCACCTAGAGTATTTACTCTACCATGAATAACTAAGCTATCCATATCTACTAATTTAAGCCAAGCGTTTCTACCTTCACTAAGCATACCTAGTCTTTTCTGTATTGTAAAAAGTTTAGCAATCGTTTTAAATATAGGTTTATCTTCTTTAATCAGAATTTCTTCTGACATAGTTGGATAACCATCATCACCAAACACTTTTGGTTTCCATCCTAACCTTTCTATTAATCTAGTAGATAGATGTACTCTTGATGTCGGATTAAAGTCCTTAATCTCAAGTTTAGTGTATGGACATCCTGCCATGACATTACCTCTACTAACGTCCTTATATCTTATAGTACGTTTAGGAACCTTGACTTCCTTTCCTTTAATGAAAGGACCACCAAGTTTAGATTTAATAATCTCTTGTAATTCATGTTGTTTTTCTTGTAATTGTTTTTCTAGTTTAATAGCTTTGTCGTAGTCAAAACCAAAACCTGTATTTGTTTGTTCTAAGCAAACCTGTTGTGCTTCATGTTCAGTCTCTAATATTTTCTCGTCTATATTTTTAGTTAGTAGTTTGTGATATAGTTTAGTATTTACCTCTACGTCACGTACACAATACTCAAGCATATCTTCTGAGAACTTCTCAAAACCTACTTCTTTTCCAAAAGAACCCTTATGAAGACCTAGGCGTAACCCCCATGCCTCTAGGGACTGTTTACCAATATTGGCTAACTTCTGTGTCTCTAGGGATGTCCTGAGTTGTCTAGGTGTTTTAATTATCTTACTGTATCTTCTAAAGTCAATATCTTTAATATCTGGATAAGCTATCTTAGCCATTAATAAAGTATCTGTTAACTTAGCATCTGTAGTCCACTTAGGATACAGTTTCTTAATCGCTCTAATATCATAATCAAGAATATTATGTCCGATAAGTTCATCAGCATCTTTAAGGAATTTTAAGCCTTTCTTTATTTCATCTGGTCTAAACTTAAATATCTTTCCTGACTCGTAGTCTTGAGCAACTATACAATGTATTACTGTTACATCTTGTAAGTAGTTGTCTCCTTCTATATCAAATATTAATCTCATTTTTACCTCTTTTCTTACGCTAGGTTATAGCTCACTTTTTCTTTTTATACGTCTTAGTAATATACTTAATAGCATTCTTTAGAAGAACCCTACTATCTTTAAAATGTCCTAATCCTGTATTACAAGTACCACATAATAAACCTCGTACATGCCCGTTGTCATGGTTATGATCTATGTGTGCTTTTTGTTTTGCTTTGAAACCAAGTTCATGTACATCAACACTTACGTCACAGATTGCACATCTACCTGATTGTTTTCTGTACATTTCTACTACTTCAGAAGAAGTAATACCGTAGCGTCTACGTAACTTACTAGCACGTTCAGCACACTTAGCACTACAGTATTCTCTTCGTTTTTCAAAATATTCAGAGCATACAGGACATTTCTTCTTTTTCTTAGAAGCCATGGTCCTCCTCTACTTTCTCTTTAGTATTAGGTTTTTCACCTTTCTCTAGCTTACCTGTGAAACCATTATAGAATAAATAATCAGCAGGTCCTGTCATTCCTGTGTACCTACATTTAAGTACTGAGAACAACGAGGTGTTCCTTTCTGTCTCATCATCTGCCTGTTGGTTCCTACTAAAAGCATAAATACTATTAGCGAGTTGTTTGATACCTCCTGAACCTCTTAGGTTATTAACGGTAGGAATACCTCCGTTTTCAAAAGGAGTCATCGTGTTATTATTTAAGTGTACTACGAGTCCTATGTAACAACCCAGTTCAATAGTTAATGACTTGAGTTCGTGCATAATTTTATCAATAGTACGTCTTTCATCACCATCATTACCCATTCCTGAAACAAGAATAGATAAGTGATCTAACCAAATAATCTTACAGTCTAATCCTTTAACCATAAAGCGAATCTTGTTATATAGGTCCTCGCTTTCCATAGAACCAAAAGAGTCATATAGAGCAAACCTAGAGTTACCTTCGTCATCTACTGCTTCAAAGATTTCCTTAGCTTTAGTCATGTATGATTCTTTATCTATATCATCTCTTAACTGTAAACGAGTTTCCATTGAGATACCAACTAAGTCTTTAGCTGTGTGTTCCAACGGTTCCTCTAAGTGTATAAGAGCTTGATTAAAGTTTGTTGTTTTATAATAATGATATTGTAATTGTTTTAGTAATGTTGTCTTACCTGAACCTGTACCTGATGTATAGACATCTAGTTCAGATAATCTAATACCCTTAGTTTTCTCATTTGTTATTTCCATAAAGTCTGGAAAAGGGAATGATTCTGCTTGTGTTTCATTAGATAATCTTTCTAAGATTGATGTACCTGATAAGATACCATCTGGTGTATAAGGTTTAGCACTCATTAGTGCTTGACTTAATTCAGATGCTCTACCTTCTTTCAGCATGTCATTAGCATCCTTAAGAGGTAACGTAACAATCTTAACAAACTTAGGAGGAAATAAAGCTGACACTTCTCTTGCCGCCTGTTTTCCTACATCGTCGTTGTCAAAGCATAATCTAATTTCTTTAAACCCTAGTAAGAACTCCATATTCTTTTTAATATCTTTCTTAGCTGCTGCTGCACCATTCGGTACTGACACAACAGGAAATTTATTATTCTGTAACTGAGAGATACTCATAGCATCAATCTCACCTTCAGTAATTGTAATACTAAGTTTCTTATTAGGTTTCCAGAGTTGTTGACCAAATAACGTAGCTTCTCTAGCGTTACCTTTCCAAGCAAATTCTTTCCCTCTCTTTCTATACTTCTCAGCAACTATGTTACCTTCAGTATCAAAGTAATAAGTACAATGTTTTTTATCTACTACACCATACTTAAACTTTTCTAATGTTGATTTATTAATACCTCTAATTGAATCAGGTATTAGAATATGAGAAGGTTCATACCCAGTACTTTTGAGTACTCTATCAGTACTAAACGAACCAGTATTGTTAAAACTAGTATGGCTACAGCTGAAACAATGAGTATTGCCATTAGAGTAAACAGCATTTGCATCAGAACTTCCACACTTCTCACAATTTGTTTTATGTAAATATTCAGCTTCTTCATTCTTCATACCCATAGTTCACCATTTTCCTTACTATTGTGTAGCCCTTGTTAGTAGGTATACATTCCATATTCCAATTAATAAATTTCTTAAGTGCTTTAGGATTAGCTTCATATACATTCCCATAATACATTATGATTCCTTCCTCTTGCATAAAATTCTCAAAGTTCTGCATAATCATTTTAGATACATCACTACCTCTAAACTCAGGTACGATATAAATATCCTCAATGAAGAATACATTACCTTCCCTTTTATACTTAAAGAAACCTTGGTTATAAAATTTATATTCTGCTCCGCTATATTGTCGGGCAGCATTAATTAACATTTTAAATGCTTTTTCAGTTGAGTTGCTTAACTCTTGCTTTGATACCATAGTCTTCTCCTTCCTCTTGGTATCTCTTAGAGGCACATAGTTCCACTACCTGTATATCGTCTTCCCAAAACATCCCTGCATACGTGAAACCATCCAATACACCCTTAACATAATTATCTATGTCTCCTCTCGGATAAGGGTTACTAGGTTTCTTCGGTTTTTTACAGATGAACTCTAGTTCAACTAGGAACTCCCCAGTGGCACTGGGTGGGAACTTGTCTTTAATCTTTTTTAGAACAGCATATAACGACTTTCTAAACTCCGTATAGTTCTTACCATAGTAAGTACCGTACCTACTGACTCTAGGTCTACTAGCAGGTACTGGTCTTACGTCAAGTATAATCTTAGAAGTCGAGGTCGTCATTATCCTCACCTTCGTGGTCGTTATCTGAAAATTCTAGTGCGTCAAAACCATCATCAGTGTCTCCAAACTCTACAATAGTTTTGAATTGTACTGATTTAGGTTTAACTGATACACCCTTTACTCCCATTACTTCGTAATTAGATACTTCAATCTTAGCTCGCATGGTAGAACCATTACCGATACTAAGTTTCTCTAGTACCTCTCCTTGAATACGTTTACCCAAAGAGTCATAAAGTGCAGGGGGGTTGATTAAGTACTTAGTACCATCTCTCTTTTCACCTTCTCTTTTTTGTTTTAGTTTTAGAATTACGGAGCCATCAGCCTGTTTCTCATACGGCTTTTTCCCTTCACCGATCTCGTCGATTTTGGAAATTAGATCATGTGTTTCTGGACTATCCGATAATACTAGTTGACATGTGTAGTTCCCAAATTTATCTACTTTACTTAGTGAGAACCATTTAACTGTACCTACTGGTGTAATTAATCTTACTTTTTTTCTTTCTGACATTTATTTCTCCTGTCTATTGAGTTTATAACGTATGTTTAATCTACAAGTTTGTGTTCATCATACGTTAATGATTTATTATATTCTAATTCTGTATCTAATGATGTTGGATACTTTTCTTCTAACCTTTGGTTAAAGGTAGAGGAAGGAATAGAGGTTCTAGTAATAGAACCATCAATGTTAACTATATAGTTCATAGTGTCTCCTAGTGATATTAAGCGATACTTAGTACAATAAGAGTAACTGTTTTGTTCTCTCATTAGTCTACGCTTTTGAAGTTGTTGAAATCATTGAGGAATTTCGGGTTTCCCTCAGTAGTCTACGCTCTTGAAGTACTTGAAATCACGTTACCCTAGCCACGGTTTGTTATTCCTATCTAAGTTATAGATATCTACGTTGTAGCATTTATTCAATACATGTAGTATGTTTGATATGATCGTATCATTATAGAGGTGGGAGGTTTTTCCATGTTCTAATACTTCCTCTAACTCTTTATGTAGGAACTCTACAGGGTCTTTACGATATTCTGTAAGCATCTCATCTGTTAGCATATTATCTCCTTTATGAAAAGAAAAACTCATCTTCTAATACATTAGATAATTCTAATGTACCACTAGACGGTTGTGATTCAGTAATTTCAATAGGTTGTTCTGTTATAAAGTTATTAAGCACTGTCTGATCTTTATACATTTTATAGAATACCTGTCTAAGTACCTTAAATAACTCAGGTGAATCCGCTACATGTACACCAAATGAATCATGTATCATAGCATAAGAACAACCCTCACTCATGTTATTAACAGTTTCCTGTAGATGACAAGCGTCTAAACTGTGTACAAAATTAGGTGCAATTCCAGTAGCATGGGCACGTATATCTGTGTCTTCTGTATAATTCTGTAATACTGTACGGAATGAACCCTTCTCTTTAACAGTAAACCCTAGAGGTGTCTCTATAGTTGTATTTTGTGTCTCTACACGCTTCTGTTTAACTGGGAAACCATTAGGTGTAGTCCAACATATAGTGTTACTACGTGTTTCCTTAATGATTTCACGTGCAACTGTACTTAAATAAGACATGATCTCACGTCCTTTCAGTATCTTAATGTTAATCGCTTCCCATACAGTAGCTGTATATAGAGTCAGGGCTTCCTTGTATCTCTCACCAAAGACCTCTTGACCGCCTTCCTTTTTAAACTGTTCATCTATGTATCTCCTACATGCTCTCTGTGTTCCTGCGTACGGTACAATCATTACAGGACGCTTCACAGCTTTACGTGTGATCCCAAACTCTACTAGAGACCTCGCCAGAGGCTCTGAGCTTGCTTCTAACAGCTTTAATGTCTCATCCCTAACGTCACTATAGATATCACCTTTAACGCTCTTATTCGTTAAATTAACCGACTCTCCGCCTACCTCATCAAGTAAGATAGCACTGAGATGTTGTAAACCGTTACAAGAACCGTCCATAGCTACCGCTAATCTTGATTCAAATGTATCAGGTGACTCGTGATAATCTCTATACTCAAAACAGAACGCTAGGAATAACCAAGGTTCCTCATCTGCTTCATGCCAGAGACCTGTTTGTTCATAAGGATTGTTAGCTGTCTTAATAATAGCATGGTGATTATCTTTAACCCACTGAACTTTCTCAGCGAATGTTTTCTTTTCTAAACCGTGTCCAAAAGTGTTAGCCCCTTGCATACAGAAGAATTTATATTGTTCCTCTGTTTCTATACGTTTACCTTCTGAGAATTGTAGTAAAGATTTTACATAATCTGTACCTTGAGGTGAAAGAAAAGTTGCTTTAGGGTACGCTCTACCTCTAAAGTCTAGGAAGTACGCAAAGTAAATAGAATCGTACTTACGAAACCTTTTAGCTTCTAGGATAGACATACGTAATGCGAGTACCTTAGATTCTCTTGAGGCTTGTTCTTTGTAGTGTACTGAGGCTTGTTGTCTCCATACTTTACGATCTTCTTTCTGTTCTTCTGTCAAGTGTTCATTAGGTACATCCTCGTGTGGACAAGGTGTTAAGTACAACTTAGCGTCATAAGGTGTTGGTAAGTCTCCCCATGATAGTTCGCTGTTTGTAGCTGATTCCATCACCTCTAATATTCTTTGGTTAATTCTCCATTTAGTATCTTGAAGTCTATTAACAGCTTGTAAAGTTCTCTCAGGTTTAAGACCTCTATACTCCTGCCTATCCACTGTTGTTTGTATCAAAGGATACTTAAATCTTGGAGTATAAAAACCACCACCCTCTAATGAAGTCCAAGGTAAAGGACGTTCAACCATAGGAGTATGATACGTACCTAAGATAGAACCGTCGTTCTCTGTAATTAGTTCCTTTAATTTTATGTGAAACCATGATCTAATTTCTACTAGCTTATCTCTACTTGTGTTTCTTAGGTCACATAGAGGTGGAGCAATTTTGTTATTAATAACTGGGTAAGTAGAACATAATACCTGAATAGCTTTAAGAGCTAATTGCATGAAGCTAGTTTCCTTCTTAGAAATATCCTTATGGTACTTACTGATAAGGTCTTTAGTCATTTTAATTTTTCGCACATCTGAGTAATTAGTTCCTTGTACAAAACCGACTAAAGCTGTCTTTAGTGATTCGTCCTTTTTCTCCAAGTGTACTATAGTGTATTCAGTCTCTAAGAAGTTAGCTAGAGTTGTCGCTATCTTTGTAATACGTCTATCTGTGAAGTGAGATGTGTTCACTACAGTTCTTACAGTGTGGTGTGCTACAACTAATGGGTCTAAAAGTTGTAACATCTTAGCAGGTAGGGCTTTAATCTTAGCTTTACCTTGGAGTATTTCGTTAGTATAAAGACCTAAAGAATTAGCTAAGTCACCTACGTAGTAAGGAATAATGTAATTACATGCTTTGATATCGGAAAGATTTCCTTTTTGTTTACTGTCTTGGTATTCGTTCATCCCCTTTGTTAACATAAGTTCTAAGTTCTCTTGTTCTATTTCTGTTTGGGTCTTTAACAAAAGTATCTCCTTATTTGTGTAAATATTCTAATTTTTTAGAAACTTTATCTAGTAAACTCCATAACAGTTTGTGTTCTTGTGGTTCATACAGGACTTCTCTAAAAACAGAATATTCTTTCAAGTACTTCTTACCTAAGGTACTGTTATTATCTAAACACTCCTGCATATTCACGTACCTAACACATAACTTAATTAAAGTTGCTGTCTTCGACGTTCTTATACATTCTAAATAAGACTTAAATCGTGTATCTTTTTCTCTTGTGAGTAGTAGAACAGGATTAACAATCTTAGTACCAAAATGGTGAGTTAAGTCATCTACGGTACATGTAGTGTCTTCTAATATATCATGTAGATAAGCCACACATACATTCACTTCAGAATATCTATCTAGTGCCTTAAGGGTTTTAATAACCTTTTCTAAATGATACATATATGTCTTGTCACCGTACATCTGCCCCCAGTGATATCTAGTTGTTAGTTGTCTAGCAATATGAATATCCATAGTATCTCCTTACTTTAAATAATTAACAATGTTATCTTTTAATCTCACGACAAAAGCTCTATCCAACGACTCCTTAGTTTCAGTATCTACAAAAGAAGCAAACTTATAAGGATTATAAGTAGCTCTACCTGAGTACTCACTACCTGTTAAGTTAGAGACAATTTCACCTTCAATAAAAGCATGTACATTCTTAGTCTTGGTATTTAATACCCTACGTCTACCACCTTGCTGTACAATAAACTTAGCGTTTACTAGAAATACTTCATCTAAGTGGGCTATTACTCGTTGTGTTTTCTTTAAACGTATTGACCAACAGTTCTTGTGTAAGTTCTTGTATACTTGTACTCGTTTTCCTAGCATTACTTATTCTCCTTGAATTTACATGTCATACCACCCTTCTTGTAGCCTGAAAATATATAACACGTGACTTCTTCATTTTCACATCTAAACAGAGAGTCCTCAATTTCCAAACAACCTTCTGTAGATAAAGAAGTATCTATATTTTTCTTTACATCGGAACAGCTAAATAAAGTTAGCGTTAAAATAATGACAGACAAAATCTTCATGTACTCTCCTTATAGTTTATGTTCTTCACCTGATGGGTCTACCACCTTATCGGTATAAATCTTAAATCCTTTGTGTACCATGTACTGCTGTATTTCATCTAGTTGTTCCCTGACTTCAAGGCGTTGTTTCTTGTTTGCGAACCAAGAACTACCCTCTTGACATTCGAGCGTTAAGTGTTGACCTAGTGTTTGTTTGTATTCTAACAGTGTTGTATCAATCATTTATTTCTCCCTTTTACTAATGCGTCATATACAAGGGCTTGTCTCTTTGTCATAAGAAATCCTGCTCTCATGTAAAGATTTCCTAAGGTTTTTGGTATTAAGTACTCCAATAAGTAATATGGTACTTTATTCATCTACAACCTCAAAAGTCTCATCATCTAACGTAATTGTTCTAGCGTTTGGTGCTTTGATTGTAAAATCTTCTCTTTTCATTTTTTTTCTCCTTACTTACGTCTTTTATATATTATTATATTATTACCTTCCTCTATAACAAGGATAACGAACAGTAAACAAAATGCTATAACAGCTACCCAAGATAGTAATATACTTGTTAAAAACATAAAACAATCTGTAATAGAAACTGAATATGGTTTATTTAAAAAGACAAGAATACTTAGAAATATAAAAGCTAATAAAACACCTATTAAATAGATACTCATGCTAAACCTCCCCTTACAACACCCCATACCACCGCTTGCACCTGATGAGGTAGAAGCCCCAACTCACTCGCTACCTGCTGATAAGCGGTTTCAATGGGTTTATAAAACTTGTTCTTAGGTTCTAAATTAACTGACCTATAAGCCCATACGTCAACAGTAACACAATCACTAGTATCATACCTAAGTATGTTTGTGTAGAAATGTTTTGTCTTGGTACCTCCGAGTATTTTGAGTACTTCATTTTCTTCCTTTGCGTTGATTATGTCAATCGCTTTTTGTCTTTGACTTTTGAATGTACATGTCTTAGTTGTCAGTTTTGGTGTTTCTAAGATATCCCAAGCGTCACTTAAGTTCCTAGCCCACTTGTTACGTGGTGATAACGCTGAGATCACACCACATGCCTTCCATAGAGGTACCTCGAATACTTGAGATAACAAGACAGCCTCATTGTAAGCCCTGTGATACCAAGTGAGACCTTGGTTTAATGTCTGTACATCTGCGGAGTCATAGTGTTTTCTTATCTTTTGTTTAAGTTCTTCTACCATTCGATAGCCTCCTGTTTAGTTATAAACCCGTGTAAACCTGAGACACATTCTAGTCTTGGGTCGTCGTTGAATGAATCAGGATATACTGTTGTTTTAAGTTTGTATTCTATACCCTGATAATGTGTTCCGTGAAATGACACGGTTTCATCTGAAAATAAATTACCTGACATATCTTCCACTTTAATGATCTTTGCTTGAGATACTCTGATTTTTCTTGAGGAGTAACAGTTTACTCTCTTAGCTTTACTGGGACACCTAAGAGTTAGAATATAGTTTTTATCTGAATTTTTTACCTTTTTATAGAAAGTAAAAGAACCCTCCTCAGGTACTATAATGTTTTGGGAAAGTCCCTTAGCACCTTCCAAATCAGCGCCTATCAAATTAGCACGTCTCAAATCAGCAAATCTCAAATCAGCTCGTCTCAAATCAGCACCATACAAATCAGCACCTCTCAAATTAGCACCTATCAAATCAGCACC
>CEPZ01031791.1_pt1 | contig 39368 bp, 34 predicted proteins | sample 530461 | NCBI WGS metagenome assembly CEPZ01 (sample SAMEA2620106, study PRJEB7988) | marine metagenome | isolation source: saline water (ENVO:00002010), including
GAGGTAAATGGAAAATGGAATAAAGAAGTTTATTTAAATAAATTAAAAAATACTAATTCAAAATTATTATTAAATGAAGATAACAAACTAGCTATTGAAATTCTTAACCATGAAGATGCTCAAACATTAGGAATACCTAAATGGTGTGTATCAAGAGATAAAGAATTTTATTTTGATCATGTTAATAATCAAGAACGATTTGTTTTTATTTATGATTTTGATGAAGCACCTTTTGCAGAAGAAAGTTTAAAAGCAGTCAATATTCATACTGATGGTGAAGTTATTGATGTACATAACAGAAGAAACATTTTAATTAGTAATAATAGTGTAAGTCAATATAATCATATTTTTAATGAAATAGATAAAGAAACATTGATTTACAAGATTAAAAATGGAAAAACACCTATTTATGATGAATATTTATTAGCTAAAAAATATGCTATTTATGGTTTATATGAAGAATCAAAAGATATATTAAATCTTGAAGAATATAAAAAACAACTTGCTCATTTATTCTCTCACAATATGACGGATATTATTAACAGTAAAAATACAATTAATTTTATACAAGAACTTGACGGTTATTTTGATAATCCTGAAGAATTATATTCTTATGAAGTATTTGATTGGATGAGAGAAGTTGCTTATTTTGATAATAAAACAATTAATGCTTTTTTTGAAACACCTATTACAATGAAGTTAATTCAAAAAGAAATTAATGATAATGAAGGTAATGATTTAGATGATATTTTAAATAACGAATTATCACACTCCATTACACAATTTTTCTCACAAGATGATGAGAGCCGATTTAAAGTAGGTTTAAATTATATTGAAAAATTAAAAGATATTGGCATTACTGATATTGAAAAACTTATTCATTTTAAAAATATTCATGAAAGTTCTTTGGATTTTTTAAATGAAAATTTAAATTTATCAAAAAAATTAGATAAAAAGGTTGTTTATGCAAATCAAAGTGAAGAATTCTTTAATAAATATTTTGATATTATTAATTTAAAAGAAAGCTCTGATAAGCAATTTACTGATTTTAGTCTGGAATTATTTCTTGGGGTTATTAATGATCGAATATCTAATTTTAATGGAGTAAGCTATGGTATTAAATCTTATTTCAAAGATGATTTTAAAGAAATAAAAGATAAATATTTTAATATTGATAAATATAAATTAATACTATTCAATACTGTATCAACTCATAATAAAAAACAAGAAACATTTTTAAATCTACAAAAATCTTTTAATATAGAAAAGGTATCACCTTCTCTATCTAAAAGAATTATTACAGAAGTTGTTACACATAAATCATATAAAGAATTTGAATCTTTACCAAGTAATAAACAAGATGAAATAATAGAAAATCGAATTAATTCTATGCCAAGACCTTTAAAAATGTACTTATCTGATTTTATAAAGAATGAATCATTTGATTTATCTGAATCTCACGATTTTTTATTAAGAGTGTCTAAAATTGAAGGATTTGAAAATCTTTTAGAAAAAAGAAATAAAAAATTAAAAAATAAACCATAAAAAAATTTCACTTGACCAATTTAGTTTGAATTGCTATAATTTATTTATTCTTAATAGTGGGGTAGTTTTTGTGGATAAAAAACAATATATAATTGATAATTTTGATTATTTACTATCAGTAGATAAAAAATTAAAAGAAAATAGCGAAAAATCTGATTTAGTTAATGTTTTGTTTGGTAGTTCTTATTTTGTTTTATTTTTATTGCTATCATTTTTATTTTTTAATATATATAGCACTTTTTTTAAACCTGAATTGGAACATCGTGATATTTTATTAACTATACCTTGCTTTTTACTTTCTGGACTTTTATTATGTCTTCCTAATTACTTTTTTAAAAGAAATAAACTTAAAAACTTTAAAAGCAACAAAATTTCTAAAAATGTTTATGAAAAAATATTTTATTATTATTATGAAGAAAATATCTATATTAATACAAAAGAAAATGTAAAGAAATTTATTGAATCATTGACAAAAAAAGAAATTGAAATTATTGAAAACTTAGATTCTATTTCTTTAAATTCTAGTATTAAATTTAGCTTGATAGATTATATTTATAATTTAAGTGATAAAGAAAAAATAAAGAATAGAAAAAATATTATAAAAATACTAAACCATTGTGAATTTAATAGTCAAGAATATAAAGATAAAATTAATGATTTAAAAAGTTTTTATTTAAATAAAACTGAAAATGAAGAAAATATTAACATTCTAAAAACAAATATTATTAAGTCAATATAGGAAAAAATATGAATAAGAAAATAATTTACATAGATATGGATGAAGTTTTAGCAGACTTTTATAAATCATATGAACAAAAAATAGAAAGTAACCCTTATATTAAATTTCCACAAGCTGAATATGGATTTTTTGCAAATTTAGAACCTATCAAAGATTCAATTGAATCAGTTAAAGAACTTATTAATTGTCCTTTATTTGATGTTTATATATTAACAGCACCTTCTGTACAAAATCCGTTATGTTATACAGAAAAAAGAGTATGGATTGAAAAATATTTTGGTTTAGAATTTTGTCATAAAATAATTATATCTCCAAATAAAGGATTGAATAAAGGTGATTATTTAATTGATGATAATGATTCAGGCAAAGGTCAAGAATATTTCGAAGGAAAACTTATACACTTTGGAAGTGCTACATTTCCTAATTGGAAATCTGTTATTGAATATTTTAATGATAAATATAACTTATCATTGAAGTTGACTAAATTTTAATTTATTTTATAATTATATTTATGATTTAGAAAGAAGGAACTTTATTATGTCAGAAAAAATAGTTAAAATTTTAGATAAAAAAGCTGATATTAATAAAAGATACGAGGCTTTTAAAAAATTTGAAGAATTAACACATGATATAAATTATCAATATTTAGATTTAAAAGATTCTGAAATGGATACTGTTGATTTTATTGTAAAGTATGGCTTTCTTCCAGAATTTAAAGTGAATGAATATTTTGAAAGTAGAAAAGAAATTACAAAATTAGAAATCAAGAAAAAAGAATACCAAAATAAAATTAATGAATTAAGAGAATTTTTATATAAAGAAAAAGAGAAAAATATTATTAATTTAGACTTTTGTATTTTATATACAAAATACAAATTATTGCTTAAATATAAAGACACCATTGTAGATGAAGAAGCAAACTTTTTTTCAAAATTATTCACTAAAACAAAAAAAATACCTAAAAATGAATATGTTTTAAAATTATTTCTAAGAAGTAATGGTAAAGAGTTTTTAAGTAAAAAAGCAATTAATGAAAAAATACATAAATTTCAAGAAGAAGTACATGAGTTTGTTTTTAGTAAAAAAACTAAGGGAATGTCTAAATCTTTAAATATGGAAAAATATTTAACACCTAAATCAAACAAAATCTATAATGAAATCAAAGATATTTTATTTCAGTATGAAATGGTCAATGAAAAAAACTTTTTTGATTTTAATTCTGAAAATGTTAATAAAGAAACTGTTTTTGTAGAAGAACTAAAACAACAATACATAAAAATTTTAAAACAAAAAGAAAAAATTGTTGTTGATAATATAGAAAAGGCTATAAAAAATATTAACAAAATAAAGAAAGCATTAAAAAAACTTGAAGAAGAAATTCCAGAAAGTGTTAAAGAAAGGATAATAAAAGAAGCAGAGTTTATTCTTTTATTTGAAGAATATAATAATGAAAAATCTATTTTTGAAAAATCTGTTATTCGATATGGTGAGTTGTAATTATTAAGAATTTGGAATATTTTCGATAACTATTTCTTTCCATTTAAATCTTGGTGATCCCTTTCCTATATCTCTTGCCCATAAATATATACTTGAAGCAAATGATACATCAAATGTTACACTACGATCAGTCCAATTCGAATCAGAGTAATAACTTGAATCATTCAATATTTTAACGTCAGCATTCGATTGATTTTTGTAGAAAATTTGATAATGAGCACGATTACCATATCCACCTGTTATATAATCTTGCCAATGAATAGTTATTCTTTTATTTTTTATTACATTGTTAGGTGTAAAAATCGAATACACTCTTGAATTTGAATGAGCAGCGCTGAAAAATTCTGTTGAAGTTTCAATATCACCATCTATTGCTTTTAATATTGTTGTATTATTGTTATTATTATTTCTAGTTCCATAACCATTCCAAGTATGACTCCAATTATAAGAGATACACTCTTTACCATCTAAACTTAAAAAATCAGGTGATTTACAAATAATTTCAATTTTTTCTACATCTTCTACTTCTTTTATTTGTATTCTATCTTCATAAGTCTTTTTAGGTATTTCCATTACATATTTTTCAGCATTTAGATTTAGTAAAAGTAATGTTGATAAGTATATCAATAAATTTTTAATTTTCATTTCAAATTCTCTTATAATTATTATTATTATTATTATTATTATTTTAATATTTATAAAGAAAAAATCAACAAAAAAAAAATATTATAATATAATTTTATATAAAATAATAAATTTTCAATGAAAAAGAGTCAATTATTAAATTGACTCTAAATATGTTTTTAATTAAATTATAAAGTGTTTACAATTGCGGCAATTCTTAATGCTTCATGCACTTGCTCTTTTGTCATACCTTCTTTTTGAAGTAAGTGAGCATGACTCTTTATACAGAATTCACAATTATTAACAAATGATACTGCTAATGATACAAATTCAAAATATTTTTTATCTATTTTATGATTTGTATAGAATTGCATTCTTAAAGAAGCATTAATTTTAGCATAATCATTTCCCAATATATGTTTGCCTCTATAATAAACATTATTCATATTCATAATAGTTGCTGCACCACGTACACCTTCAATTAAGTCTTCATCAAAATGTTCAGAAGCCGCTTCTAAAAATTTTTCTGCCATTGGATGATTTTTAGCAAATAAAATCCCATATACAGTTGCTGCTACTAATTTGGTTTCTATAACATTAGCATTATTCATTAATACACTTGATAAATTTAATTTAGTATCTTTGTTATACGTTTCAAACGTAAAATTATTTAAAAATTCTTTCATTTTAGTCTCCTTTTTTTAGACATTTACAAATCTGATCACCATAATAATTATCCCTATAATTACAGTAATATTTTTTATTGTTTATTTTTATAATCATACTTATTCCTTTTATATAGGGGTAATGAAACCCCTATTAGTTAATTATATTATTCTGGTTTTAAAGTTTCATCACCCGCTTTCCAATTACAAGGACATAATTCGTCTTGCTGTAAAGCGTCAAGTATACGTAAAATTTCTTCTGGATTTCTACCTACACTACCTGCATTTATACTTACGTGTTGAATTACACCATTTGGATCTATAATAAAAGTACCTCTTTCTGCAATACCTTCTTCTTCATTATAAATACCTAATGATTTTGCAAGACTTCCATTAGTATCCGCTACAAGTGGGAAAGGTACGTCACGGATATCTTCGTTATCCATTCTCCAAGCCCTGTGAACGAATTCATTATCAGTACTGAAACCTATTACTTGTGCATCTCTATCATTAAAGTCTTCATTTAAGTCACCAAATGCTTTTATTTCAGTAGGACATACGAAAGTAAAGTCTTTTGGATAACCAAAAATAACTAACCACTCACCTTTTGCATGAGTAATAGTTTTATCACCAATTTGAACTAATAATTCAGTTTGACCATTTTCTGGATTTTTATATTCTACTGTTGGGAAAGATTCCTCTATAGAAGTGTTTACTGAAATATTTGATAGTTTAGTAAATTCTGGCATTTTTTGATTTATAGTTAACATAGTTTTTCTCCTTTTCTGTTTTAGTTACTACTTAATATAACAGAAAGATTAAACTATTAAAGCAAATAAAATCTATCTTAGTGATTGAAAAAATCTATTAAACTAATTTTTAATAAATTATTTTTTTCTTAAGAAAACAATATTGCTATCTTTGTTTTTTATAAATCTTATTATTTGCTTTTTATGATATGATTTTAAATCATTTAATTGAGATAGGTCATTTGTTAGATTATTTTTTATAAAATTATTAAATTTATAAAAATCAACCTTTTTTAATACTTCTTCATTTGGAATCAAAATATTGTTAATGCTTTTTTCATTTTCATAAGTTTTAAATATAAAAGCTTTTTTAATATTTTTTGTTTTTATCAATACATCACTATATAAAGTAGGTAGATAATCAGATATAAATTCAGATAATACTTTTTCATTTATATTTAGTTTTTCATTTAATAATATTTCTTCATAAATTTTATCTATTAAATGATATATAATAGAAGAAAATTTATAATAAGTATTACCTTTATTCGATAAAGTTTTTATTTCTGTATAAGGGAGATCAAATAAATAATTTTTTTTATAATTCAATTCATAATTAAATCTATCATAATCCAATAAATTTTTAAATAATAATGAATTAGGATCATTATTAACCACAACATTGTCTTTACCTATAGATAGTAAAAAATCATTAATAGCATAATCATTATAATTTTCATAAACAAAACTTTCAAATGGATGACTTTTTATTTTTTTGTTATTAAAATTTTCTTGTATTTGTTTTTGTAAAATATCAAAATTTTCTGCTTTATATAAACTTTTTTCTTGATAAGACAACTTAAAATAATCATTATGATGTCTTATCATAAAACTATTATAATTAAACATATTTTTCTCTCTCTAACCATTTGTGCTCTCACCCACAAATATTTTGCTTAATTATATAATATTATTAATATAATGTCAATAACTATTTAAATAAGTCTTTATTTTTATTAACAGTATAATTCAAAGCTGGAACACTTTGATTTTCATCAACTTCAACAAATGTAATAACTTTTAATTTATTTAACAAGTAACGGGTTCTTTTTTCTATATTTTTAAATTCGAATTTTTTTTCTAAATTTTGATGTTCAAAGTGTAAAGTTAAAATATCATCTTTAATAAACCAAGTAACAATATCGCAATTTTCAAGATATTCTTTTTCATTTTGTCTATAAAATAAAACAACATACTCTCCTGTAGGAAGTTTTCTTATATCATATTCTTCTATATTTTCTGTTATTTTCATTTCATTTTTTCTCTCTATACTATTAGAAAAAATATAATATAAAAAAAAATTTTTTCAATTTTTATTTTGAAAATAAAATAAAGTATATTATAATATAAATATAATTAGAAAATAAGGTGGTAATATGAAATTAACAACTGGTTTAGGTCTTGCAAGTGCAATAACAATTGGAACAATAGTAACAGTTAATGTTGGAGCAGAAAATCCTGATTTATCTTCCATAGAACAATCAACTTCTATTCAATATCAAGTTCCTGAAAATGCTTCACAATCTCAAAAGGATTGTTATAAAATTATGACTGATGTTAGCCTTTCACAGTTTTCTGCTCTTAAATCAGAAGAAGAAGGTCATAAACGTGCTATGAAAAGTTGTGGTATAAAACCTTAAAATTTTATATATTTAATATTTTCCTTGTTTATAAAAAATGATTCCGCTGGTTTCATTTTTTTTGTTTCTTCTTCTATTTTTTCATTTAATTTTTTATCATAAACAAGTGTAATTCTTGCTTCATTATGTATATCTAGTTCATCATCAATATAACTTGTTTCAATGTATTTATATCTTTGTATTTCTTTTGTTAATATTAAAAAATGATTAAAGATATTATTCATATATCTTTTAAATGTTCTATCATTATATAAAGATTTCGCATATATTAAAAAACTTATATTATATTTATTTAATTCTTTTATTTGCTCTTCTATTTTATCTTCTACTGTTATATTAGAGGATAATACTATCGGTAAAAAATCAGAGCCTCTTTCTTTTATTTTTAAAAACTCTAAATTATCTTTGTATAACTCTAATCTTCTTAAATCATCTTCAAATGTATTTTCTTTTAATACTATATATATATGTGAAAGTAATAATGCATTTTCTAAGAAATCTTCTTTTATTTCAAATGCAGTAAAAACTCTATCTTTATATTCAAAAAGTTCTGAATCACTTTTAATCATTTCTGATACATTTAAAAATTCATTTTCATTAACAAACCATATAAGACCTGTACCTTTTCTAATATTTTCTCTTATTACTCTAAATATTGATTGATTAGCAAAATAGTTTTCTTTTCCATATATCAATACATTATCGTGAAATAAATCATTACCAGAGTTTTTTAGATAACTATTTTGAGTATTTGGATAATCATATGCTTTTTCTTTTTTTTGAAATTCAAATATTTCTTCTTTTTCTTCTTCATTTTTAATTTCATTTATTATTGATTCATTTATTTCATTTTGGTTTTTTATTTTTTCTTCAACTGTTTCTTCTAAAATACATTCTAAATCTTCTAAATTTACGGATTCTTCAAGATTATCAAAAAAATTTTCTTCAATCTTATTGCTATTTTCTTTATTTTTAAATTCTTTTTCTGATTTTTTGGCTTCTTTTAAAATTTTATCTATTTGAATATTTCTATTTTTTTTAAATATATTTTTAAACATATTTTTTTCCTTAAACTTAAAAAATAAAATAACATAAAAAATAATTTTTAAAAATATTAATTGTATTTTCTTTATAAATCTGATATTATTATAAAAATTAAGTTATAATGGATAAATGTTATGATAGATATCGGTTCAGAAAATTCATATATTGAAAAAAAATTATCAAACTTTTCTGAGTTTTATTTCATTTTCGATGATGTTGAATGTCAATCAATGGAAGGTTTATTACAATCTTTTAAATTTCCTGATGTTGAAAAACAAAAAAGAGTTTGCTCCTTAGTAGGTAAAAAAGCAAAGTTTAAAGGTAAAAAAAAGAAATGGTATTTAGATCATAAATTATATTGGAAAGATCAAGTTTATGATAGATTTTCATTTGAATATCAAAAATTATTGGATAAAGCTTTTTCAAGTTTATATTACCAAAATAAAGATTATCAAAAATTAATTTTATCTACTGGTGAGCAATTACTTGTTCATTCAATCGGTAAAAATGATCCTAAACAAACAATTTTAACAGAAGAAGAATTTTGTTTAAGAATTGATAAATTAAGAAAAGGATTGTTATAATTCTTTTATTATAACTTTCTTTTTCTTTTTATCTTTTTTAGTATTTTCTTCTTTATTTTCTCTATCTTCAAATAATTTTTTAATCTTTTCTAGTTTTTTCATAAAAGGTTTTTTTACACCCTCTTCTATATGATCTTCAATATCATTTAATATATTCTTTTTTTCTTTTACTTTTAACAACAATAAAAGATATTCATAAGTTTCTATATAATTTTTTATATTTAATTCTTCATAATTTTTCTTTGATAAATTAACATATAAGTCTTCTATTTCATCCTTATCAACTTTATTTGAAGCTAATAATTCTTTCATTAATTCAAAATTTTCTTCTTTATTAAATAATACTTTAAATAAAGACTCTTCTGAATTTTCTATTTTTTTTATTTTTTCAATCAACTTTTTTCTATCTTCTAAATATTGAATTCGACTAAAATAATAATAAATTGAAGAGAACGTTGCTAAAGCAATAAATGTAAATGGAATCAAAAATATATTCTTAACAATAAATGATAATACAACTGCTATAAATAAAAAATAAACGACAAAATATTTTATATCTTTCATACTTATTTTTTTTGTTTTGTTTTCAAGTTCTTTTATTTTCTTTAATTTTATTTCTATCATTTTTAAACCTTATTTTGTTAGTTATTATATCATAATATTATATTTTTTCAATAAACATAGTTATTTAAATTGATTATTATTTAATTTTTGTTAAATTATTATTTTAAGGAGTAATTTATGGAACAAATAGAAATAATTATTATTGTTATACTTTTTTTAGCGATTGTCTTTAAATTAATTAAAATATTTAAATATTTTGTTGCTATATTTTTTATGCTTACAGCATTATATTTTCTAGGCGCATTTGAACATCCAGCAGTAGTTGATTTCAATAATAAATATAAAATTAGTCAAACTTTTTCTGAATGGAATGAAAAGTTAGGTTTCGCGGGAACTATAGAGAATATTTTTGGTTTTTTTAAAAACGAAATTAATGAAAAAGAAACAAAAACTAATAAACAACAATGTTTAATAGATAATAACGGTGATTCAAAAAAATGTGAAAATAATTAATTGATTTATTATTTTTTAGTGTTATAATTCCTTAAAATTTTAGGTGAAATATGAGCATAAAAGCAGAAGACGGAAAAAACATTATTGATTTTTTAAAAAATTCATTAAAAGTAGATATACCAAGAGACGGTTTTTTAGCAGGACAATCAGTTTGTACTGCTTTATTATATCTAAAAGGAAAGCAAAAAGAATTTTTTGTTAATGATTTAGATATATTTTTACCTGAAAATTCCTTGACTCGTTTAGAAAGAAAGGGATTTTCACAAAAGCAAAATAAAATGTTGCATAAAATGGTTGGATTTAACAATCAAAAATCATTTTTTACTAATTTAGATTTTAATAAAAAGGAGTTAAGAAATAATTTTAATTTAGATCAAGAACTTAAAAAAGAAACTATAAAATATCAATCAAAATTAAAAAAAGAAAACAAAAAAAATGATGATGACTATCAAAAAGATTTCATTAATGGTCTAGCTTATAAAATAAAAAAAGAAAATACATTTTTTAAAGAAAAAAGCTTAAAGTTTTCAGCTTCTATTTCAAGAAGAATTTTCGATACAACAAGAAAAGGTATTTTTAATTATATTTATTACTATAATGAATACATTACAAATAATCACTATGATTATGAATATATATTAAAAGATTTTGATATAAACTGTACACAAATTGGTATTTGTTTAAGAACTCAAAGATTAATCTATACAAAAAACTTTGTTGATTTTTATAATACAATGGTAATGAAAATATGTAAACCAGATACACCTTATCACTCTATTATCAGATTTTTTAAAAAACAAAAAGAATTTGGATTTAATAACTCTTCAAGTGAATTTGAAAGTTTTTATATATCAAACTTATTAAGATATGGTATATTTTCTAAAAAGAAAAATTCAAAACAAAATTCAAATGATAGATACAATAATTATTGTTTTGGTGATGTTTATGCAGATAAATTTAAAAGTAGTAATATTAAAGATTATTTTACTTTATATAGTTTAAAAAAACAAACAGATTTAATAAAGGAAACTCGTAAAAAAAATGATGATAAATTTTATGATTATAACCTTTATAAACTTCGTAATAGTATAGATAAATTTGATTATATTGAAAGTGGCGAACATAAAGAGTTTTTAGAAAAAACATTTGGTGGTTCTATTTCTGGTTATGAAGATTATATTCATGTTCATTTAAGAAGGATCATGGAAGAAAAACAAAAAGAAAAAATGAAAACTTATTCATATAAAAATCCTGAAATTGAGTTATTGAAAGAATATAAAGATATTGAAAAAAATGTAAATTCTAGTGAATTGAATTTTAAGTCTTATTCTTTAAATCGTGATTTAGAAGTTTATAATTTTTATTTATCTAAAAATGTAAATGAAAACATTGATGTTCTTAAAGTAAAAGAAATTAATAAAATACTAAGTAAAAATTATTATTTAAAAAAATTTTTATATTCTATTGAAAATATAAATGAAATGTACGAAGCATTAAAATTAACAGAAGAACTTTTTAATGAAGATCAAATTGCTAAAAGTGCTATTATTCATAAAAGTTTAAATAAAGATAATTATACATTAAGAACATTTAAACAAGGATTAATGAAAACAATCAACACTGAAAGAAATCAGTATTCACAAGACGAATTATCTAAAAGAAAATATAAATTCAAAATACCAGAAGGATTTTCTTTAGATATATTAAATAATCATTATAAATTAAAAGAACAATCATTGTACCAAAAAATCGTTTTGACACCTTATAAACTTGGAATAAAAAATAATAAATATTTAATTTTATCTTTATTTTCTGATAAAAATAATAGAATTACCTTTATTTTAAATGTAGACAAAAATAAATTATATTTAAATAAATACAAAGCTTACACTTTTAATAAGAATAATAGTGTAGCAAAGAAAAAAATAATTGAAAATAATGAAAAAGTGGCAAAAGAGTTTATATCTTTGAATAATATTATTGTACAAAAATAAATTAAACTTTACTTTTATTTTAAAAGTAGTATTTTTTATAATAATAATTAAAGGAATATTATGAAAAAAACTACTTTATCTACATTTATATTAGCCACATTATTTACACAAAACATAATTGCAGAAGAAAGAGTAGTCGTATATGATAATTACGGCTACTTATTTTCCAAAAAAGATATTACAGTAAATGATAATTATTTATTAGAATTGCCTAGTTCTGTTGACTCGTCTTCTTTAAACATCAATTTTAAATATTCCAATAAAAATATACCAATTTTAAATAAAACAATACAAAACAATTCAATTAATACACTTTATTATCAAAATATAGGAAAAAATATTAACTTCTATATTAATAATCAAAAAATTGAAGGAAAATTGCTTTCAATTAGCAACAACTTTATTAAAATAAAAGTTAAAAACGAAATTTTCACAGAGTTCAGATATTATAATATTAATAGTCTTTATGGTGTTTCTTTCGAAAAAGACTTTAATTTTTCTAATAAAGTATTTGATATAGATTTACAAAATGATAAAGAAAAAACAGTAGAACTTTCTTATTCTGCGAGATTTAATCAAATTGATTGGAAACCTCATTATCGTTTCTTAATTAATGATAAAACAAATATAGGCTATTTTGATTATGATATTACAATAGATAATCGTTCTTCTTATTTATTTAAAGATATAAATCTTGAATTACTATCAGGAAATATTTATCAAACTAATAATTATAACAAAGGTAATATTCAACACAAAAGTTATACTATGAATGAAATGATGGATACTTCACCTGCACAAGATTTTGATAATTTTTCTGGTTATCAAAGACTTATTTTTGATAATAAAATAACTTTAGAGCCATTTTCTTCTAACACCTATCCTTATTTAGATGATAAAAAATTAAGTTATGAAAAAATTTATACTTACAAAGATTATGCTGGTAGTCATTTTGAAAACAAAAATCCTAAAATTGAAATTAATATTGAAAGAGATAAACAGGAAGAGCAATTCCCTTTAATGTCAGGTAATATTTCTGTTTTTAATGGTGAAGAACTTTATAACTCAACTTTTATTGGTGCTTCTAATATAGGAACAAAAAGTAAATCTGAAAATATTCGATTTAGTATCGGTCAAAGTCAGAATATCTATATAAGTAAATCTATTAATACTGATAAAAGAAAATATTATATTAATAATAAACAATCTTATATGAACATTCATAAAGTTTCTTTATCTATTACAAATGATGAAAAAAATGATATTGAATTAATTTATAAATTAAACAGCAATGCAATTATATTAAGTCAAGAAGAATATGAAGAAAATTTTGCAAGGAATTTAGACAATATTTTTGTATTAAAGAAAAAATATAAAAATAATAATTCAAAAATTATTAATATTAAAAAGGAGTCTACTTCAAAAGAATATTTTTATATTATTGAAGTCTAATTTATTATGAAAACAATTTTATTACTTTTAAGTTTATTACTTCTAATTTCTTGTAGCGATCAAAAAGAAATAAGTGTTGAAGAAATACAGGAAGTTTCTGATGAAATTGTTGAAAATGTTTCTGGAAAAGATATACCTAATGTATTTTCATTAGAGGATAATAACGAATTAATTTTTTCTAATGGTGACAAAATAAATGTATATAAAGAAAATGATTTTGTTGTGGTTGAATTAGACAAAAATAATAAAAATACATATTCTTATGGTTATTATTATGAAAATGATTTATTAAAATTGAATTTTACTTCTCATTCAATTGTTTCTTCTTTAAAAAGTAATTTAGATTATTTAAACAAAGTAAATAAATTTTATATTAAAAATAATAAAGTAAGTAATTTTGAATTCAAATTTTTAGAAGGAGAAGAAATCAACCTATTTTCAAATAATAATAATTTTGAATATAATAATTTAACTAATATTAAAATTAAAAAATATAATCAAACTTATGCTGTACTTGTCGATTTAACAAATACAAAATACTGTAATGAACATAATAGTATTTTATTTGATAAAAATAAATTAAATCAAAACATTATAGAGTTACAAAATAAATTTAATTTTTCAAATATTGTTTGTGGTGAAGAAAACATTTTATTATTCAATAATGATTATATTTTTGAGGATAAGCGTGATTTTTCTTTATTTTCGGATGAAATTATTATTAATTCAAAAAAAGAAGTCTTTAATAAATTAAATAATAAAGATCTTTTTATTAATGCTATACTTGATGATAATTATGTTTATATCAACTTAAATAATTTAGATAAATTTAATTATAGTTTGGATTATAAATATAATCAAAAACATAAATCACTTGATATTATTATTAATAAAATACCTGAAAATTGGATTAGTGTTAATAAAATAAAAATAAATAAAAATATTTTTTATAAAATTGATAAATTAAATACTATTCAAAGAAATTATAATGATTCTATTGGAAGAGTTAGTTTAGAAAAATATGAAAATTCTGATTATGAATTGATATCTTTTAAGAATGAAAATAGTTATTATTTTAGTTATATAAATAATTTAAAATGCAATTATTTCTCAGATCAACTTATAATAGATATAAGAGATATTGATGATAAGGCTGATTTATTGTTTATTAAGGGCAAGGATAAAAAATGTAAAACATATGAAACAAAAAAAGTTGCAATAAACCACAACTTATACAATATAAAAGATATTAATATTAACAAAAACATTTATAATATAGGAATAAATGACTATTTTGAAATTGAATATGATGATAAATTTGAATTTGATTATAAAAATGATTATAAAGTTTACAACTATAAAGTAGTTAATAATCAATTATATTTATATATTGATAAAGAAAATGATTTTTACAATATTCTTAATAAACCTATAAATGAAATAAAAATAGAGCAATTTTCAAATATTAATATTATAAATCTTTATAATGATTCATTATACCAAGAAGTAATCGAAGATAACCTAAAAATTTATAGAGATTTTGATGAAAAATTAAAAGCTAATATAAGAAGATATAATGGAAAAAATAATTACCAATATTATAGTATGAGATTTAACTCTATTTCATTAGATGAAGATAATTTATCTTGTAACAATAAACCATTTAACCTAAAAACTATAAAAGAAGAAGAAAGCGCTTATTCATTAATTATTAATCAGCAAAAAGATTTCTGTAGTAATTCAGGGGTTGGGTTAGTTATAACTAAATTAATTGGTAATGATATAGATATTGATTTCTTAGATAAAAGAAATGAAGAGTATTTGGATAAATTAAAACAAGAACATGATAAAGTTAAATTTTATTTCAAAAATTTAATTAAACAATTAGATATTGATCTTGAATATGATGTTTTTTATATTAATAATACAAGAAAAATAGTTTTTAAAATTAACAACTTTAATCAAAACAGCAATTTTTTTCACAATGTAAAAATTTATCAAGAAAATAAAACTATAATAATTGAAATAACAGAAACAGAAGAATTAGAAACTAATAAAAAAAGTTACTTCGACTATAATACAGAAGAAGCATTTAATGAAATAAAGATAATATTAAATGAATTTGATAAAAGTAGCAATTATAAAATTTCTTTAAATAATACTTGATATTTAAGTTATATTTTTATACAATTAACTTCTATTTTAATTAGGAGATTTAAAAATGCAAAAAACAGGCACAGTCACTATTAGTCATGAACACTTTAAAAAATCTAAATTAGAGTATTCAAACTGGATGCAAGCTGTTTTTAGGGAAGCCATTCAAAATTCTGTTGATGCTGGTGCGAGTTTAATCACTATTGATTACCATCAAATGGATAACAAAAATATTAATTTAACATTTTCAGATAATGGTTCTGGTATGTCTCTTGATATCCTTCTTAATGTTCTTTTAACTATGGGTGGTTCTAAAAAGGATAATGGTAATGCTATTGGAGGTTTTGGCTACGCAAAATCTATTCTTTTCTTTGCTCATAATGAATATACCATTAAAACAAAAGATATTATTCTTAAAGGTGAAGGTGGCAAGTACAGTTATACAGAGAACAATCCAAATATTAAAGGTACTGAATTTAATATTATAATTGAAAATGATTATTATCATACACAAATAGAATGTATTGATGAATATTTAAAAGAAATTATAGAGTTCTCTTCTTTTAATAAAGTAAAATTTATTATTAATGGAAAAAAGAATCTTTACAAATCTAAAAAATTTAATTTTGAATTAAATAGTGATTTAGGAAAAATCAAATTTTCAGATAATGGATATAGTAATAATTCTGATTTATGGATACGTGTTAATGGGTTAGCTATGTTTAAGCATTCTGTTTATCAAAGAGAAAAGCAATCAAGTTTTGTAGGTATTTTAGATTTAAATAAATCACCACTTGAATCATTAACGGCAAATAGAGATGGGTTACAATATAAATACTCTTCACAGCTTAATAGTATTTTTGCAAAATTAAGTGAAGAAAGAGAAAAATTAACTTATAATGGAATGTTTAATTTTGTTCTTAATGAACAAGAAGAATCAGAAAAAGATAATAAAGATGTTTCGCAAGCTCATGTAATTTTTGTTGAAGAGTTTAAAAAAGTTGATATAGAAAACACAAAAGAACAAAAAAACTTTATTGATATTGAATTGAAAAAAGTTTTTAAAGATCTTTCTAATGAAGAAAATAAATTCCAAGAATTTTTTCAGCGTTCTATAAAAAAAATAAATGAAGATTTTTATCCTGTTAATTTTGTTATTTCTACTGAAAAAAATGAAGATGTAAAATTTTCTTTATATAGAGCATTCTTTTCTGAATTAGTTAAAAAAACTAATATTAAAATTGCTATATATTGGGATGTTATTATTAATCATTTGCTACAAACAAGTTATGTTAAAGAAATTATTGATTATAAATCTGGTAGTTTTTATTTAGGTGACGATAAAATATTTAAAGGATTTGTTTTTGGAAATGATACTTTATTAGGAAGTAATTCTTATGATAATGAAAAAGGATATACATTATCTATTAATCCAAAAAATTCATATGTTAAATTAGATTTTGAGACAATCTTTGATATTGCAATTCATGAAATTTGTCATTTTAAAGTAAATAATCATAATGAAGTTTTTTGTTTTGAAGAATTTTTATTTAGAAGATGTATACAAAATGAAATTAAAAAATCTGATATAAAAAAGGAAATTCAAGAAAAATTAAATCTAATTAAAAGTAGCTAAAAGCTACTTTTAATGTTATAATTTTTTGAAAAGAGGAAAACAAATTGAAAGATATTTTTATTAATAAAAAAACTTGGCAAACATTTACAGAAGCGGAAATGAATGAATACATTCAAAAGGTTTTTAATTATTATAGAAAAAACGGTTTTCCTTATTTTAACTCTGATAAAATTTTTAGGGATAAAGAATTTTTAAAAACAAAAAAATATGATTTTAAAAATGTTATAGACAAAGAAAATAAAACAATAAAGCAAACAATGCATGGTTTAAGTTTAGCTTGGTCTTATATGCCTCATAGTTGGGAAATTATTTGTGGAAATAAAAAAACACCTTTTGAAGTATTTCACAATGATGAATTATTTATAAAAGTAATCGAAAAAAGAATAAAGATGGGTGATAATATTTCCGATAATGGTATCAGGAAAATGCTTAAACTTTTTACAGGTACACAATCCGTTAGTAATTTTAGACCTACTGCGGCAGCAGCTATTTATTCTTTATTTTGTAAAGAAGGTGATACTGTATGGGATTTTTCGTCAGGTTTTGGTGGGAGATTAATAGGTGCTGAATTAGCAAAAGTAAATTATATAGGTACAGATCCTTCAACATTAACTTATAATGGATTAATTGAATTAAAAAAAGATTATATTAAAAGTATTAAAAGTGAAATACATAAATTAGGTAGTGAGGAATTCAAACCAAAAGAAAAAAGCATTGACTTTATATTTACTTCTCCACCTTATTTTAATTGGGAGAAATATAGCAATGAAGAAACACAAAGTTATAAAAAGTTCTCTTCAAAAGAAGAATGGATAAATGGTTATTTATTTAAAACTTTTCAAAATTGTCATTATGGATTAAAAGATAATTCATATATGGCTATTAATATAGCGAATATTAGCATTTTTAAAACATTAGAAGATGAAACCATAAAAGTAGCTGAAGAAGCTGGATTTAAGCTTATTGATACTTGGAAATTAGCATTATCTAACCCCAACATGAAAAACAAAGCATCATCTTTTAAATATGAACCCATTTATATTTTTAAAAAAATATAATATTATTTATAAATAAAACCTACATAAGTAGGTTTTATTTTTTTATTTTCTTTAATCCATATTGATTTATTTTGGAATAAGTTTTATTTTCATCTTTTAATACTAATTCATTTTTTTTGAATGGTCTATAATCTACATGATGATGCCAACGATTAAACTTCCAAACAACACTTGCAACATCAGGATGTAAATCTGCAAGCATTTGAGATTTGGGCAGCGTACCTTCTTCATCATAAAATTCTTTTGAATTTCCACCACGCATTCTTTGAGTTGTTACTTTTCCACATAAAAAGGCATTGAATTGAATTGTACATTTACCATCTTTTAGGACACGCAAAGACAAATCAGTATCTTCATTATATCGACCTCGCCATCTATAACCAGCTTCATTTTCTATTAGTAAACAAGAGTAAATTCTGGTATTAATAATAAATGGTGGTACAGAATCTTCTTTTTTACAAAATGAATAATAATTCAAACCCGCAACTGGAACATTAGTAAATCTATCAACAAAATCTTCTGAAGCGGCTATTGTAGAAGCGCATTCTACTTCTAATTTTTGGTTATCTGTTAAATAATGGAAAGCATCAAGATTATCATCCATAACCCAATGTCTTTTAAAACCATTTTCTTTTGAATGATCAATACAGAAATTACGAGCAGCGCCTGGACCTTTACTTTTTTCAAATCCTAAATTATCACAAGTATCATATTCTTCTAAATATTTTTTAGGCAATATTATTAATTCTGATGAATCATTTTTATTTTCATTATATAATTCATATTCTTGCTCTTCTATAACTATATAGTGATTTATTCCCATTGTGTGTAATGCTTTTGTCGTTAAACCATTTATATATCTACCTTTTGATACAATATAAACAGGATAACGATTTTTTATATCGCTATCTGATATATATTTTTCTTTAACTCCACCCCAATGTGATTTAAATGGATACCAAATACTTTTTGTTTTTTCTGTAATTTTCTGATTTGATATTTGAGCGAGTTCTTCTCTATTTTTGAATATAAAATTAAAATCTATTTCTTTTGCACCACGTTCAACAAATTCCTTATAATTTTTTTCATTTTCAAATCTTATAAATATATTTTTATCTTTATTTTCAAAAAAAATAGTACTCTTTTTATAAGGCTTCTTTTTATTTTGTTTAAAGTGAGGCATTCCTACCCATAATTTATTAATATCTTCCATGTCAACTCCACATTTTAATATTAAGCGTATTTGTAGTCACCTAAATTCTCAACTCTTTCTAATAAATCATCAAGAACATTTAAAAGATTATTTAATAATGTATCTACTTCAATTAAAATATCTTCATCACTTGAAGTTGCACTTAATTCACCAAATAAAATATAAACACCATTTGCAATAGATACAGAACTTAAATCAATAATACTATTAACTGTCAAAAATTCTTTATTAAGTTCATTTTGTTGAGCTTTATTTAATTCTTTTTCATTAAAAAGATTAACCTGAAATATAATTCTTGAATTTTTATTTTGACCTTCAAAATCTTCAATTCTTGCTATTACTGGATATTTTTCATAATCTACTGCAATAATTTTTAAATAATCCTCACCAGAAACTTCTGAAAAATCACAATTCAATTTATATCCACTGTCTGTTATTTCACCATTTAATAATTCTTTTACATCATCTAATGTTTTTGTTTTTGACATTTTTATCTCCTAAGTAATATATCTAAATAAAATATTATCTCTATTTTTTTCTTTTGCAATAGCAATTAAGTATAAATTTTTAATTATTTATTTTAAAAAAAGCTTGATTTATGAATGTTTTTTTAAAAACATAAAATAAAATTTATTATAATAAAAAAACGACAATTCAAATTGTCGTTTTTAAATATTAAATATTTTTTAATTTAATGTTATACTATTAGCCACTACCTCTGTACCATCTTTCAATCTAAATCTAAATTTAACAAGGGCGTTAATATTAGTAGCATTACAATTTAGAATACCACCTGTATTTCTATACCAAATATCTTCTTGAATATTTTGAGTATTATTTGTATTTCTAAATGTACAACTAGCATTACCATCTGATAATTCGTCTAACATCCAAGCATCTATTTCATTACCTGATACTACGTCAAGTCTTGTTGTACACTCATTTTGTAGACCGTTACATTCTTTTGTAGATTCAGTTCTTACAGTGATGTAATTACCTGCAACCTCATAAGCAATATCTGAATTATTCGGTCTTGGTATTTCTATTGTTAAAGGATTAACAATAGGATCATTGTCAGATTTAATTTCTACTACTTGTGATGTTTTCCATTCTGGAACTTCTGATACACCACAGTTAAATGCTGGAACAGGTGTGCTTACACAAGATAGAGTTCCTTCTAATGATAATGCTTCATTTGTTGGAGTAGGATCATCATCTATGCACATTAAAGTACCAGTATATTCAGTTTCATAACAAACACCATTTTCATATATATAATTAGTTTGTAATACTTCTTGGCTACCATTTCCTTGTATTGGAGTTGTTAAGTTTATTCCTGTACTACAAGCTGCACCTGCTTGACCGCTTGGTATATTAGCAACTTGTGCATATGTACCACAATAACCAGCAGGTGTAGCAGGGTAAGATAATGAAGCAGTTATTGCTATCTTAGGTGAAGTTAATGTTTTACCATCGTTGTATCTAATTACAAAAACAACATTTGCATTTGCTGGTTTATCAGTAGTTTGAGAACAGGTTACAGATATGTTATTTGTTGTCCATTCAGTTGATTGAGCACCAACTAAATTACATTGTGAACCACCATCATAAAATATTTGCCAATCCTTAACATTAGATTGTTGTGCTGATGTAAAGCAAATATTTGAAGTATCACTTACACCATATACTGATTCATTTCTTGTTATACAAGAGTTAACGCTTGAATTATTACTTTGAACAGCTTTATCAAGTAAAGGAGCACCATCACCATTACCATAACCTATTGAAGTAGTTCCTGTATTTATATTGAATACTCTACCAAAATTAACTGTTACTGTTGGTGTTACGTTTTGGTTAACATAATTTCTATGAGTTAATGCCTCTGTAAAAGCACTTACTGTTTTACTTGCCCATTCTTTTTCTGGTATAATTTGATCTACCCATTGACCTGATTGACATATTTGAGGATTTAGTTTCCATTGTGGACAATGTATACCATCACCTTCTGGATACCAGCCTTTTGCTGGACAGCTTGAATATCCACTTGGGAAAAAGCAATTTTTTGAAGGATCTGTTATAGGTGTAGCTGTACAAAATTTGGTACAATTTTGATCACCTGTTGTTGGGTTTTGAGTACACTCTATATAACAACCGTTACCTTCATCAATAAATATTGAAGGATCACCAGAAGGTTGAGTTTGAGTGTCATCATAATAACATTGAGGAATACTTGTTTCTACACAGTTTTTATCATTAGGTGAAAAACCAGTTATTGTAGGAGCAAATTCTGGATCGCCTGAATAATTAGTTATATCAACAAAGTTTCCATATCTACATTGATAAGTAATTACACCTATATTTTCATTACTTGGGTTATTTGCTGAAGTTTTTATTGTTTCATTATGAGGTGTAACATATTCAAGAGTTTTATGATTACAAGCTGCACCGCCAACAACCCAAGTATTAGCACTTAATGTATTACACTCTTTTGGTTTACAAACTTCATTTGTTACATTCCAAGTACCGTTATTACAGGTATAACTAACGTTACCTTCCATTTTATTATTTTCATTGTTAATAGTTACAACACTTGTTGGCGCAGTTCTACTTGGGAAGTTCTTAGAAGAATGTCTACATTGCTCTGGATCACCATCTTCACTTAACCAAGAATTATCAGAAAAGCTATTATTGCAACTTAAGTTACAACTTTCTTCCCATATTTCCCAATTTCCATCCCAACAAAATGCTTTAACACTACCTATTGAATTTTCAGGAGTTGGATTTCTTGAAGTAAATATAGAGTTATGTTGTTGAAATGGTAAATTAAACTGACAAGATTGACCTGCACCATTTGAAACATTTACTACTGTTGCATCACAACTTTGAACTTCATATTGACAATTAGAACCTTCATTATAAAATTCACCATCAAAACAACGCCATACACCGTTACTTCTATCATTATCAAAATAAGCATCAGAATTGTCTAAATTTGGATTTACTACTAAATCACCACTTTGCATTGGGAATGTTGCACCAGCACTTCCAGGGTTCATTGGAGATATTGTAGCATAACAATAATCTTCTCTATCACCATTTAAAACTTTATCTTTAAACTGTTGAGATCTATCTATTCCTCTTGGATCTTGTGGTAAAACATAACTACCTGAATCTGGTCTTGCCCACATTGGTTCTGTAACAGGCCACAAATGAGAATTTCTCCAGTTATCATTTTCTTTATATCTTGCTGGTAATCTATCTGGATCACCTATTGTGTCACCTGCTAAACAAGGATCTGGTACAAGATCACATTTGGAATCTATTATTTCTAATGTTCCAGAGTTACATGCTATTTTAGCAAAACCTTGATATGCATCAGCAGTATTTTCGTTTTCAAATAGAAATGATTGACCATCTTCTAAATCAGCAACGTCAGCATAACAGTTAGCGCCAGTACCAAAATCACCCCATTCAATAGTATCAGAAGCACAACTACCTACACCTTCTGAACTGTCAAGGAATGGAGCATAAGTTGCCATACACGCATTATACGCTGCTGCTTCCATGTCACCACCAAAGGAATTGTTATCTGTCAATGATTCTCTTTGAGTACAAGCTATGTGCGCTTGTGAAAAAGTTAAAGTTCCATTATTAATACCAGCAGTACCCGTAAATTTACCTGATATATTTTCTTCTATAAATCTTTTTCTTTCTTGATACTCTTCATATGTTTCTCTATTAGTTCCATCAAACTTACCTGAATCTATCGCAAGTAAATTCGAGGAAAATAGCATAGTACACACTGTTGATATTATTAAAAAACTCTTTTTCATTTTTTACTCTCTTTTTTTCTTTAATCAAAATATAACATAAAAATATTTTATTTAAATAAAATTCATTTAATTTTAAAAAAATATACTTTATTTATTAAATTATTCACAAAAATACCCTAAGATATTTACACCGTTTTGAACACCTAAAATTATAGTTCTATTACAATTAACGGATGTATTTATTCTACAATTTGCTGTCGCATTATCAACAACCCATTTCCCCTTCATACATTGAACGTTTGCGCTTCCTATCATGTTTTTATGATTATTAATGGCTTCTGTAACAGAACTAAAAATTCTTTTATCTTCCTTAATAAAACTAGCAGTACCAGTAATTCCATTAACTGATGTTACCTCTGCTATACATTTTGGTTTTTCTCTAAATATAGCACTTTCTTCAAAAGGATCTTCAAATATACTTGAACCTACTTCTTCTGAAGAATTTGTAACTGTATCTTCTGAATCATAATTTATTATTTCTTCTACTATTTCGTCAACATTTCCTCCATTTGCACTTAAATAGCTTAATTCATGTCTTAATTCTGAAAGTGTTCTTGAATTTGATGAACTTTCAACTTCTAATGGCTCTAATTCTTCTGAATCACCATTAGCATTTAAAGATGTATTAGAAGCTATAAAATCTTTATCACTCCAAGCCACTTTAGCTCCTATTGCACAAGTTTGGGATTCACAACTAGCGGTTCCTGAAATTAAATTCCAACTTCCGTTGTTACAATAAAACTGAGCATTTCCTGAAAAATAATTACTTTGTGATACAGCCCTTAATGTTTTTCCATGAGCTTTTTCTAATAAAATGCTACCACAAACTCCAACATTTCCTGAAATTTGAGAGGTACTACTACAAGCTGATACATTGCCGCTTGAATCCCATTTTAAACAAGCAGAACTACAAGTATTTTGTGAGCTTCTTGAATCAACCTTATTAAATGAAGAACCCCAATTTCCATTAGAACACTTATATTTTGCTGTAATTTTGCCATCTGTTGAAGTTAATTCAACTGTTTGACCGTTTGCTGCACTTGGTAAGTTCATTTTTTCACTTGCTCTATAAATTGCTTGACAAGAATTATTTCCTCCAAAATCTCTTGGATTAACTTGTGGATCTGTATCAAGGTAAGGTGTACCTGATAAACAATCTGAAAGTTCCTTTCTTGTTATAGAATTAGCAAATGAAGAGGTTTTACCAGAAGATTCATTTACACTTTCTTGAGTTTCTTCAAATCCGTCAAAACAATTTCTTATAAAATCGTCAGTGAATTTATACCATTTACCCTCATAAACACTCGAAGCATTTATATTAAATGTTAATGTGATTAAAACCATTATTAATATCTTTTTCATAATTCCCTTCCTTAGCAACCAGTAACAGAAATTGTTGACCAGTTACCATTTTCCTGACATTTGAATGTTCCTTGACCACCATCGTCAGTTGTTAGTGTTACTATACCTTTAACAAATGTTGTTATATTTCTTCTAAAATCGCAAGAACCTGTATTTGGTAAATCTTGACCTTTACAATGCAAATCTGCGCCATATTGACAGTATTGAGCTACACAACCAAAACCTGTAATTGGATTACAACAGGGTGATAAAGCGTATTGAGCAGCATTACAAGTACTACTTTCTGGTGGATTTTCTAACATTTCAAGTTTTAATTGTCCATTTTTTAATGTACATCTTACAAGTCCATTACCCATAGAATAGTTATTATAAGTAAGACCAGTACTATTATCTGGTGAAATTGCTTGCCTTAAATATCTTACTTCATCTATTCTAATATTTGTATCTAAAGTTAGTTTACATTCAGGTGTATTACCAAAAGGATCTGTTAAACTTGAATAAAAAATTGAAGTTTCCATTCCTGCTTCACAATACTCTCTTGGAACATCATATTCACCTTCACCAGAACCTTGTAATTGTTTTGCATTACAATATCTTCTCATTCCACCATTATCTCTATAGCCTTCAACAATGTTATTTTGAATTTCATTAAATGATTTTATAGAAGTACCATCGTATTGTAAAGCTGTCCCTGTTGCTGTACTAAGTTCCTCATTTACAGTTCCTTCGCCACCTACAACACCAAAGATTTCATGAAATTTTCTTTTATCACCTGAAACCATTGTTGATAAGTTTTCATCACCTGTAAAACAAGGAATCACATCATTATCAGCAATGGCTTCTTTTGAAAAAGGAACTTGATTCTTCTCTTGTATACCTTCATATTTTTTTCTATACAAAATCCCACCATCTTCATATTCAGTTTTAAATGATTCTGATTTATGAAGTTCTTTTATCAGTTTATTGGTGTTTGAATAGGCACTACTTGCAGTAGCATTAAAAGAAAATGCAGTAAATAATGATAATATTGCTATTTTTAGTCCTTTTTGGTTCATTCCTTTCTCTTTTTTTTATATAGTTATATTTTAATCTTAACACTATTTTTTTTTTATTCCACTATTTTTAAATAAAAAATAAACAATTGTTAAAATATTAAAATCAATATTTTCTTATATTATTGTTAATATTATAATAACAACTATAAAACAAAAGTCAATTGATTAAAAATTACACTATGTGTTATTTTATAAAAAAAAAAGCGCTCTATTGAGCACTTTTTTATTCTATTTCAAAATCTTTTTTAATATTTTGACCTCTACCTGCTCTTTTATGAAAAATTCCTTCTTCTTCAACATTTACAACTTTCGTTCTCTTACCAATAGTTAATTTTATTTCCTTTTCATCTGTAAAATAAAAATTAGTTAGTTTTTCTTCTTTTGGTAATCTTATTAACTGAACACCTTTACCTCTTGGTAATTCTTTTATCTCTTCAATATCATAAGCTAAACAACGATAATCAGAACTTTTACATATAATATATTTTTCTTCTTTTATTTCTCTAAATGGATATATATTGTCTCCTTCTTTAATTGTCATAAAGTTTTTACCTGCTTTTGCTTTTACAATAAAATCTTTAGAACTTACAATAAATCCATAACCTGCATCATTTGAAGCTAAATACTTTGTTTCTATTTCTTCATCTACAAATAACATATCAATAACTTTATCTCCATTTAATGCAAGAACACTATTAATATGAGTAAAGTTTTTACCAGTAGCTATTTCTCCTACTTTAAGATTAAATAATCTCCCACTTCCAGAAAGAACTACAAGAGCTTGGTTTGTTTTACCCTCTAAACTTTTTTCAATTTCATCACCATCTTTTAATTGTGTTGTACTCAAATCTATATTAAACCCTTTTCTTTGAGTTAACCAACCTGCTTTACTTAATACAATAGTTACTTTTTCAGCAAGCATTACATGTGTATCAACATTTTGAGCAGTTTTTGCTTCTTCAATCAAAGTACGTCTATCGTCAGAGAATTTAGCTGTATCTTCTTTTATTTCTCTTATCATTAAATTTTTCATTTTTCTATCACTTGCTAAAAGCTCTTCATAGCCTCTCGCTTCTTTTCTAAGTTTATCAAGCTCTTTTAAAATCTTTTCAATTTCTAATTTAGCAAGACTTCTTAATTTAATTTCTAAAATATCTTCTGCTTGTATTTCACTTAGAGAAAATCTTTCTATTAATACTTTTTTAGGTTCATCTTCATTTCTAATAATTTCTATTACTTCTTCAATATTATTCTGAGCGATTTCTCTACCTTCTAAAATATGAATACGAGCATTAGCTTTATCAAGTAAATATTGAATTCTTTTTGTAATTGTTATTAATCTAAAATCAATCCACTCTTGAAGAGTTTCTTTTAGATTTTTTTGTGAAGGTCTATTATTTAAACCAACAGTTACCATTCTCATATTATAGTTTTCTTCAAGACCAAGCAATTTATATAAAGAATTCATAATTTCTTCTGGATCTTTTTTGCTTGATTTTGGTTCTATAATAATTCTTACATCTTTTGCACTATCATCTCTTGCACTTGAAATTAATGTTGATAAAAATTGTTTATCATTTAATTGTTTTTGCGACATTTTTTTAGGTTTACCACTTTTATCTTTACCTAATTTTGGACTTTCAATTGCAGCTATTTTCTCCAATACTTTTGACGGAGACATTGAAGGTGGTAACTCTGTAATTATTATTTGATATTGACCTCGTGCAAGTTTTTCAACTTCCCAACGACATCTCACAGTAAAAGCACCATGACCTTGTTCATAATTTTTTATAATTGTTTCTTTTGGAGTTATTACTTGACCACCTTTCGGAAAATCAGGGCCTTTAATATCTTCAACAAGTTCTTCAATAGTGATTTTAGGATTTTTAATTAAATTAATTGTTGCATTAGATACTTCATTAATATTATGAGAAGGAATATCAGTTGACATGCCAACAGCAATACCTGTTGCACCATTCATCAACATCATATTTAATCTTGCAGGTAAATTTTCTGGTTCAAATTCTGTGTTATCATAATTAGGTACTTGCCCTACACAATTATATTTTAATTCTGATAATAATAATTCTGCAATTGGTGTTAATCTCGCTTCTGTGTAACGCATTGCAGCAGCACTATCACCATCTATTGTACCAAAGTTACCTTGACCATCTACCAATGGATAACGTAAATTAAAATCTTGTGACATTCTAACCAATGCTTGATAAACAGAACTATCACCATGAGGATGATATTTACCTATAATTTCACCTACCACACGAGCACTTTTCTTGGGTGGTGTATCACTTTTTAAACCAAGTTGATTCATTACATATAATATTCTTCTTTGTACTGGTTTTTGTCCATCGTGAAGATAAGGTATTGCCCTATCTTTTAAAACTGCCACTGAATATTGTAAATAAGCATCTCTTGAATGAACACCTAATTTTAGTGCATCTAAATTATCGTTATTAATATCTTGACTCATTTTACTTCTTCCTTATTATAAATCTTCTTCTTCAATAAAAACACCATCTTCTTCTATCCAATTTTTTCTATCTTCTGCTCTTTTTTTGGACATTAGCATATCAAGTGTTTCAAATGTTTGTCTAAATTCTTCATCCCAAACAACTTTCTTTAATCTTCTTGTATCTGGATTTAATGTTGTTTCCCTTAATTGATCAGGATTCATTTCACCTAGACCTTTAAATCGTGATACAGAATAATCCTCTTCTGTTAATTTTAATTTTCTGAATTTAGTTTTTATTTGCTCTAATTCTGCATTATCAAGAGCATAAAATTTACCACCTTCACCTACAATTTTAATCTTGCTTTTTTGTTTAACCTCAATTTTATATAATGGAGGTTGAGCAATATATATATGTCCATGTTCTATAAGTTTATGATAATGCTTGGCAAATAATGTTAATAATAATACTTGGATATGATAACCATCAACATCAGCGTCAGCAAGAATACATATTTTATGATATCTTAATTTTGACAAGTCAACATTATCTTCTTGAAGGCTATGTGGTTTCACGCCTATTGCAATACTAATGTTTTGTACTTCTTCATGTGATAACAAATCATCACTTTCCATTTCCCAAGTATTATTAATTTTACCTTTTGCTGGTAAAATAGCTTGAAATATTCTATCTCTACCCTGTTTTGCAGAACCACCTGCTGAATCACCCTCTACTATAAACAATTCAGCGTCTTCTGGATTTTTTGTTTCACAATCTGTTAATTTACCAGGTAAGTGAGTTATTCCACCTGTTTTTATTTCAACTTGTTTTTTTGATTTTTTATCTCTTTGTTTAGCACTTGCAATACACATTTCACTAATTCTATTAGCTTCCTCGATGTTATTATTTAACCAAGTTTCAAACTGATCTTTTACAATAGAAGTTAATAAACTATGAGCATTTCTATTGTTCAATCTTTCTTTAGTTTGACCTTGAAATTGAGGATCTAATATTTTAGTTGACAAAACATAAGAGACTTTTCCAAAAACGTCTTCTGCAACTAATTTAATACCTTTTGGTAATAAAGCATGTTGTTCTGTATAATTTTTTATTCCTTCAAACAATGCATTCCTTAAACCATTAACATGTGTCCCACCACTTGGAGTACCTATTAAGTTAACAAAACTTTTTCGATACATTGCGTCCTCACTCCAAGTTACAGCCCAAGAAGCACCTTCACCTTTTGAAAAATTATGATCATTTTCAACATATCTTTCATCTGAATAAATTATAGACTCTTCACTAAATTTATCCCTTAAAAACTCTGCGGGTCCACCACTAAATTTCCATTGATATTCTTCATTTTCACCATTTTCTTTTTCAATTACTAATTCAAATTCAACACCTTGTAATAATATAGCTTTTGATTCTAAAAGCTCTTTTATTTCTTTTATATTTACTTTTGGTTCATCAAAATATTTAGGATTTGGTTCAATAGTTACCTTAGTTCCTGTTCTATTTGTTTCACCTATAACTTCTAATTCTTTTACAAGATTACCATTAGAAAATTCTAATTCATGAACTTTACCAGATTTTTTTACTACTATATTTAATCTTTGTGAAAGCGCGTTAGTTACACTAACACCAACACCGTGTAGACCACCAGCGAATGCATATGGGTTATCTTCTTCATTTTTATTAAATTTACCACCTGAGTGTAAGACTGTAAAAATAACCACAACAGCAGGTACTTTTTCTTCAGGATGTATATCCACTGGTATACCCCTTCCGTTATCTTCTACAATAATTTCACCTGTTTTTAATTTTTTTACTTTTATTTTTGAAGCAAATCCTGCTAATGCTTCGTCACACGCATTATCTATTACTTCTTCTATGATATGATTTGGATTTTCTGTTTTGGTATACATTCCGGGTCTTTCTTTTACAGGATCTAATCCTTTTAGTACACCTATATTCTTTGCACTGTAATTATCACTACTCATATTTCCTTCCTATTTTCAATATCGAATATTCTCTTATATTATACACTATTTTTAATTTTTCCAGAGATTTTTTTAAAAATCTTTAATTTTCTTTATTTTTTTGCTTGACTTTTAATCTCTAACTATATTATAATATAGTTATCTTTAATAACAAAGGAGACTACAATGAAAAATGAAGATAGACAATTATCATTATTCAATTTACTATGTATTCATAGTACCTTTTTAGTGCCTTTGGTAAATAGCTTAATCGAAAAAGCAGCCTTGCAAAAGGTAAGTTAAACTTAATTCTTAGTACTGATGAAGGTTTGAATCCTTCTTTATCAAAGTATTAAATACAAATAAAATAAAAGCCTTGTTATAACAGGGCTTTTTTATTCATAACAGACTTTATTTCTTCCAGAATCTTTAGCTTTATAAAGTCTTTCATCTAATTCGTTATATATAAAGTTAAAATCTTTTATATTTTTTCTATCAACTTCTATAACACCAAAACTCGCTGTTATTTTTTTTATTTCTTCAAATTTTGCTTCTTCTATTTCTTTTCTTATATTTTCGGCTAAATTTAAATCTTTATTTTCTGATATAATTAAAAATTCTTCGCCACCTAAACGACATAAAAAATCTTTATCTTTTAATTGACTTTTTGCTATTTCTGATACTTTTATAAGTACTTTATCTCCTATATCATGACCATAAGTATCATTTACTTTTTTAAAATAATCCAAATCAAATAATATTAATGAAAAATCTTTTTTTCTTTTTATTAAATTTTCTATTTTAGAAATAGCAAATCTTCTATTAAAAATTCCAGTTAAACCATCTTTTAAAGATATTTTTTTATCTTTTCTATAATATGTGTAAATAAAAACTATAAAAATAGAAATTAAAATTATTACTATTAATAATTTATATATAAGTTTTTCTTTTTCTATATTTTTTATTAAATTCATTGTTATTTTTCTTTCAGCTTCTAATTTTTCTTTTTCTAATTTTTTTATTTTCGAACTTAATGAAGCATCTTTATAATTTTCATGAAGAAATAAAGAAAGCAAGGACTCTTTTTGATTTCTAAATTTAATATAATATTCTGTATATTTTTTTTGGTATTTTAAAGCTTCTTCAAATTCACCTGTTTTTTTCAATACAATAGATAATCTATCATAAATATTTTCTATATTACTAATATTATTTTCTATTAAATGATTTTCTAATTTCTTTAATTCATGCTTGGCTTCATTATATTTTTTTTGAGAAAATTCATTATAATATTTTGCAAAATGATAATTAGAAATTAATAAATGATTTTTATCATATTTGCCTTCTAAAATCATATCTTCTGATTTTTTAATATATTTTTCAGATTCCTCATTTTTATTTAATTTTGCTGATATACCTGCATGTATTAAGTATGTGTTTATTTCAAAATTAGTATCATAATAATTTTTAGATAATATTATATTTTTCTTGGAATACTTATAAGCTTCTTCATTATTTTCAAGTTTTGTATATGCAAGTGATAACATTTGATAAATAATTATTTCATAATCCTTTTTAGGAATTTCTAATTTTTCATTCATTTCCATTATATCTAGCATTTCTAATAATTTTTCTACTGCTAATTCATAAGTTCCTAATTTATAAAATAAAATAGACATACCATGTTTTATTTTAAGTAGTTCAGTTGCATTACTATAATTTTCTTGCGCTTTTTGGTAATAATCAAGAGATTTCTTTAAATTTCCTTCATGAGCATATAAATCTCCTAAATAAGAATAGGAAGCAGTTAATATTTTTCTATTTTTATTTAATAATGCGTATTTTATAGCTTCTTTATAAAGTTTTTTTATTTCTTTAATTTCACCCCAATTTTCACTTGTATAAAAAGCTTTGTAAAAAATAAAATCCTCTATATTTTGATTGTTATTTAATTTAGATAATTCTATCCCTAAATTTGAAGATTCTATTCCTAAGTTATTTTTATCAGGATAATAGATCATTATTTCAGCAAGAATATGCATTGATTCTAATAAATCTCTAGGATCATATATATGTTTATTTTTTTTTAAATCTTTATAGATTTCAATTACTCTTGTTTCATATTTTTTAGGATTATGAAGATAATCTTTTTGTATTAATTCTATTTCTTTATTTATAGAATTCATATCAGCAGTTGCATAAAAGCTGATTAGAATAAAATAAAATAAAGTAATAATCCTTAAAATTTTTTTCAATTAAGTTATCTCCCACAAATAATGCTATTATTTTAACCTATTTTTTTATAATTTTCAAGCTATATTTATAATTCTTTTGCATCTGGCTTTAATTTAGGTTTTAATCCAATTTTTATATTATCATCTTTTTGACTTCTTTTGCTTATTTTTTTTATATTATTTTTAACCATTTCTATTATTGAATGTTCTACTGCTTCCATAAATTTTTCAAATTCAAATATAAATATATTATTAACATATACTTTATAAATCTTTTTATCTTTTTCTTTTGTATTAATTATTTCCATTACTGAATTACTAGTTTCAAAAACGAATTTTTTACCTTCTTTATATGCTTTTATACCATAATTATTATTTGACTTTTCTATAATCAAATCTATTAAACCTTGCTCATTAACTACCTTATCTAAATATTTATTTTTTATTTCTAATAACATTTTTATTATTTTTCTTTTTTCTAGTTCTGAATATAATCTACCAACTGCATAACTTAATTTTTTTAATTTTAATGATTTGTTAAAATCAGGAATATACTGTAAATTATCATTAACTGAAAAAATATCATTTAAGTCTTTAATTGCATATACTTTGTAAGTGTTATTTATTTCTTCTATTAATAAATGATAGTTTTCATTCATATTTGTAATTATCAATGAATTATCTTCTAATTTTTGTTTTTTATAAAATATTTTTGATTCAACACTATATGATGTTGAGTCAAAATTTTTTGATATTCTATTAACTTTTTTTATTAATTCACTTTTTTCCATTTTATTTTTTTATTTTTTTTTAATTTATGTTAAAATTATAATATGAAATGGAGAAATTTACAATGGCACAACAAAAAGAAGATAATAATACAATAGATATTTTTCATGATTCTGATAAATTAAAAAATTTTCTGAAGAAAAAAATTGATCAAAATATGGTTTTAGAACAAATGGGATCTTTTAATGATAAAGATCAATTTATTGGCGAATATGCTTCAGAATCAAGATATATAATTGCTGATTTTGATAAAGAAAATATGATAAAGATAAGAACTCTTGATTTAGAAACCTCTAAATCTTTTAATTTGGAACTTGATGATATTAAAATTATGTTCCCAAATGAAACAATTTTATTACAAAAATTACCAAAAGAAGAATTTGAATTTTCCATTAATCATAATATAGATATTTTAGAAAAAATAGAAAAGAAAAGAAATAAATCTATAATTTCTGAATCTAAAAATATAGATCCAGACGAGTTACTTAAAAGCATAGAAGCTATGGATGGATTTGATCCTGATAATGATGAGGATTTTAGTGTGAGTAAAAAAAGAAAGAAAAGAAAAATTTAATAAAATGGAGTTTAATGCTCCATTTTTTATTAGTCATTTTCGGCTATTTTTCCTAATTTAGCCAAACTTGGCTAATATTATTTTTTCTTGTTTTTATATTGAACACCTTTATCTTTCATTACAGTCTTACTTTTTGTACCTGCACCTGTTACTAATTCTTTTTTTAATTCTTCAGTAATTAATTTTTTTGCCATTCTTCACCCTAGTTTTTAATTTCAATACTTATATAATATTATAAAAAAAAGTTTTTTCAATCTGATATTATACTATTTTTTAAATCTTCTTTGTAACTTACTATTAATTTATATTTTTTATTCTTTAATAATTTATTTTTTTTTCTGTATATTTTTAAATTATAACAATACATTTTTTCACCTTTATTTTTAGCAGAGTTACCTGTAACTCTTTTATTTATTAAGAATTCAGGATAATCATTATATTCTTTTTGGTAGTACGTTATAAATATAGCAATAACTTCTTTTAATAGTTTATTAAAATTATTTATTTTTAATTGAAAAGATATATTTTTTCTTTCTTTATTTTTTATATTTTTATTTTGATCAACATGATAAGTATATCTTGAATCGAGATCATGTTTAACTATATTTCCTATTTTTGCTTTAATAGATAAATAAACACCTTCGACATTGTTATTGTCATCTTCATATTTAAATGGAGGAAAATTGAAAATCAAAATACAATCTTCTTTGTAAAAAACTAAAACTTTAATATATTTTTTATATTTAAGATTTAATTTTTCATCATAATATTCAATTACTTTAAATGTAAAACTTTCTTTTTTATAATCCATATTTATTCATTTATATAAAATTGCTATTTTTAAGTTATTTTAAAAAAGTAACAGATTTTTTTTTATTTGACAATTTTTTTTTAAAATATAAATTATAATAACTAAGTTGAGGCAACCATGAAAGAGAAATACGTTATAAAAACTAATAAATTTAAACCATATGTTTTAATACTATACTTCTTTTCAATTATTTTTTTTATAATTGCTTTTTCTTTTAATATAGAAATTCCTAAAAAAATAATTTTTTATGGACAAGTTGATAACTATATATCAAACACTAATTTTTACTCTAATGTTAAAGGCAGAATTACAGAATTATATATTACTTATAATCAAAAAATAGAAACAAATCAAAAAATAGCAGATATTTTCATTGAAAGTGATAACAATGTTGATAGAGAAAATCTTATTATTTATTATGAAACACTTTTGAAAAAAACTACTGACAATGAAAAAATAGAGGAATACAAAAATAAAATTAGCAAACTGAAAAACATAACTAATAAAAAATCTATATACTTCAAAGAACAAACAAGCATAGTTAATGATATCTTTATCAAAAAAAATGATATTATAGAATACAATCAAGTATTATTTAATTATAATAATACAAAAGAAAATTTATTTTATATTGAAGCTTATGTTTCTCCTGAAAATTTTAGTAACATATATGAAGGTGAGGAAGTACTTATAGAATTTTATCAATTACCTAATAAATCAATAAAATATCAAGGTGTTATTGATAAAAAATACAAAGAAATATTTAGTAGTAATATTGTATTTCAAAAAACTAATGGCAAACTAAATCAATTAGCTTATAAAGTAAATATTAGAATTTTAAATCCTCCACAATATATAAAAGAAGGGCTTTCTGTAAAAGTTCTATTTTTAGAGGAAAAGGTTAGTTTATTTAATTATGTATTAAAAAAGGTGAATTATTTTGGATTTAAATATTTTTAGTAATAAAAAAATAAAAGAAATATATCAATCAGAAATTGCTGATTGTGGTATCGCTTGTGTTGCTATGATTCTTAATTTCTATGGAAAAAATTATTCATTACAAGATCTTAAAAATAAATATTCCTCAAGTATTTCAGGATCATCATTAAATGATCTCATTAAAATATCAAAAAATGAAAACTTAATTCCTTTGCCTTACGAAATTGAAGAAGAAGATATAAAAGATATTAACACTCCTTGTATAGCTCATTGGAACAATAACCATTTTATTGTTATTTCTAAAATAACAGATACAAAAGTTACTATATATGATCCTGCTAATGGTAAAATAACATATAAAATGTCAGAATTTATAGACAACTTTTCTTTTATTATATGTGAATTATCGCCTAGTGAAGACTTCAAAAAAAATTCCAGTAATAAAAACAATAATTCTTTAATAGAAGTTATTGATAATATTAATAATTCTTGGAAAGATATATTTAATATACTTTTAATATCAATATGCCTAGAAATTTTTGTTATATCATTACCTATTTTTAATAAAGTTGTTATTGATAATATTGTAATAGAAAATAATAAAGATCTTCTTTTACCTTTTGGTATTGGTTTTTTATTCATTGTATTATTCAAATCATTATCAGAATGGTTTAAAAAAAATATGTTATTATACTTAACTGCAAATATAGAAATAAATTTAAAATACAATATTTTAAATAAACTATTAAAATTACCTTTAAATTTTTATAAAAAAAGAGGTGTTGCTGATATTTTATCAAAATTTGAATCTCTAGAAGAAATTAAAAATACCATTTCAAAAGGAATTATTGAAAGCTCTATTGATTCTTTTACAATAATTATTACTGCCTCTGTTATGCTTTATTTAAATCCTGTTATGTTTTTAATTGTTTTTTTATTTTTATTAATTACATTATTAATAAAATTTCTATACATACAAAAAACGAAATATAAAACAACAAAACTAATAAATTCTCAAATTGAAGAAGATAATTTTTTAATTGAGAGTTTAAAAACAATAGAAACAACTCGTGGACACAATCAAGAAGATTTTGTTTTTAAAAAATGGTATGCTTTATATATAAAATATATAAAAAGCAATACTTCTTTAAAAAGCTTAAATATTACAATTGATTCTATTGAAGATTTTTTTATTAACCTTCAGAAAATAGTTATTATTTGGATTGGTACTGCTTATATTATTAATAATGAAATAACAATTGGGGCTTTGTTTGCTTTTATTTCTTATCAAATAATATTTACTAATCAATTATCTAATTTAATCACTAATTTATTTAATTTTAGACTTCTTAATATACACTTTGATAAAATTAATGAGATAAAAAACTCAGAAGAAGAAGAAGGAAGAAATGGTAGTATTTCTAATATTATATTTGAACAAAAATTAAAAGGAAAAATAGAGCTAAAAAATGTATTTTTTAAATACGAAGGCAACAGTGATTATATTTTTGAAAATTTAAACCTAACAATAGAATCTGGTGAGTATATTATTATTAAAGGTCATTCTGGATCGGGTAAATCAACTTTAATTAAAATAATTGCTGGACTTTTACCAATAGAAAAGGGTGAGGTTTTGATTGATGGTATGAATATTAAAGACGTTGGATTAGAAAAATACAGAGAACAAATAGGTATTGTTTTACAAAATGAAGAACAAATATATAATGGTAGCGTCTTTGATAATATTAACTTATTTCAAGAAATTATCGAATACGAAAAATTATATAATGCAACTAAAAAAGCTGAAATACATAATGAAATAGAGAATATGAAAATGGGATATCAAACCATGTTAGGGGAAATAGGCAGTAACTTTTCTGGTGGACAAGTTCAAAGACTTTTGTTAAGTAGAGCTTTTTATAAAGAACCAAAAATTTTATTATTAGATGAAGCAACTAATGCACTTGACAAAGATTTAGAAAAAAAGATATTTAATAATATTCAAAATAATAATATGACAAAAATTGCGATCTCACATAGAGAGGATAATAACAGTATTGCCGATAGAGTTATTGACTTGGAAGATATAAAAAATGAAAAAAAATAATTTCTTCAAAACCCCTATAAAATTTTATTTTATTAGTTTTTATTTTTTTATATTAATATTTATTATATACTTTTTTATTAGTAATATAGTTATTGTTGATAAAGTTCAAACAGAAGGCATATTAAAAGATTACATTAATAAAAGCTTTGTTTATTCTGAGTATAATGGTGTTGTTAAAGATATTTTTGTGAAAGAGGGAGATTTTATCAAAGAAAATGAAATTATTGGTACTATTGATATTTTAGATAAAAATTTACAAGACAGAGAGTTTAAAATAGAATACTTAAATAATGAAGACAGTTCTTATGAGTTAGAAGCTCTAAAGAAAATTAATACCAAAAGAAATATTTATAGTCAAAAATCAGGTATTGTTGAAAGTTTATTAATTAGATCTAACGAAAAAATAAACAGAAATCAAAATATATTAAAATTTAATAATAAATTAGAATATTTTTACTTAGAAACATTTCTTACACCAGAACAAATTTATGATATCAAAGAAAAATCACTAGTTTACTTTAATTTGAAAAATCAAAATAAAATTTATAAAGGTTATATTTATAAAATATCAAATCAAAAATATTCAAAAGAGCAAATTTTAAATTATTTTAATTTAAAAAACAAAGAAGGTTTTAAAGTCGATATTATAATTATAGAACAAAATAAAGACTTTATTGAAGGTATGAAAGTTGATATTAGTATTATTAAAGGAGAAAAAAAACTTTTATCAATTTTACAATTTTAATTTTTTAATTCAAAGTATATTTTACTAAGATCTTTTTTTATTTCTTTGATTTTTTCTTCATTTAAATATTTTTTATAAAATCTACTTTCATTATCAAAATAATTTAAAGACAAAGGAATAAGATAATCAGCTATTAATAAATGTCCACTTTTATCTTGATAATATTTTTTTCCAACAATATCTTTTCTATGTTCTATTATTCCTATATTTGCTATAATATCGTCTTTATTTATGAAATGTTCTACTGTTATTTGTTTTGGTAATAATAACTGATTTGAAGGATTAGCAAATGTTGTATATGATATTTTATTTAATAAATCTTTATCTTCTATTAGAATTGATACTTCTTCAAGTGCTCTACCTGTTATCAAACAACCTTGTGAATAACCTATAACCTCTACATTTTCATAACTTTCTATATTTTCTAATATATAATCTCTTAAATTATGAACTGATTGACTCATAGTTGTTTCTCTATAAGTTCTATCTTGCATACACTCTACTATATCAAGTACAAATCCATCTGAATAATTATAGCATAGTGTGACTGGTTTATTTAATATTTTTTCAAACCATTTTTTTTGGTATGTTGCCATATCTATTGTTGAGCAAATGCCATTAACATAAATAACCAAATCCTTACTTTTGGATTTTGATTCAATTATATTAATCCCATCTTTTTTATAATTATTTGATAGTGAAAATGGCGTAATAAATCTTAATATATTTTGTTTTATA